>OLVT01000936.1_pt1 | contig 28802 bp, 30 predicted proteins | sample 1673241 | NCBI WGS metagenome assembly OLVT01 (sample SAMEA3178936, study PRJEB25190) | human gut metagenome | biome: human gut; feature: human-associated habitat; material: faeces | place: Austria | collected 2013 | reverse complement strand
TCGTAAATCTTCCCGGTAAAGCCGGCGCGGTTAAGCAGTGTCTGGAATATCTGCTTCCGGAAATTACGCATGCAGTTGAACTGATCCAGAAGGCTCCGGAAGAGTAAGAGATGAGAAAAGCCCAGGCAGGAATGGAAGAATAGATGTAGCAGGAGGGGAGTATGCAGGATATGAAAATTACGTATATCGGACATAGTGGATTTGCAGTCAGATGGGATGGACATGCAGCTGTGTTTGACTATTTTCAGGGAGAAGTGCCCGAGTTTGAGAAAGACACGAAAATCTATGTTTTTGCCAGCCATGCACACTATGATCATTTTCAGCCGTGTATTTTCGAATGGGCGTCAAAATATCCTGATATCACCTACATTTTATCCAGCGATATCAAATACAGGATTCCGGAAGAGATTTCAGCAGAGCAGGTGTATTATATGAAACCGGGCCGGCGTCTGGAGTTGGAAGAGGATTGTCCGGTGGCAGTGCGTACTCTGAAATCGACAGATGAGGGAGTGGCATTTTTGATCCGGATCGGCGAGAGAATTATCTATCATGCAGGTGATCTGAACTGGTGGCATTGGGAGGAGGAATCCTCAAGATACAATAAACTGATGATGCAGAGCTATCAAAGAGAGATTGAAAAGCTGGAGGGGCGTCATATTGATGTGGCTTTCGTTCCGGCAGATCCAAGACAGGGAGAACAGTATTATTGGGGACTTGACTGGTTTATGAAACATACGGATACAGCCAATGTATTTCCTATGCATAACGGGCAGGAACATGAGGTTTATGAAAGGCTGATGGCACAGCCGGAAACGGAAAGCTACCGGGAACACATTATGCATATTACCGGAAAAAACCAGATATTTGAAGTGGCGTTCCCAGAAAATGGGACTGACCGGACAGAATAGGAGTGGCATAACATGCAGGTAAAGATATATACGGATGGAGCGCCCAGAGGGAATCCGGACGGCCCCGGGGGATATGGGGTGGTTCTCCAGTATGTGGACCGACAGGGAAGCCTTCATGAGAAGGAGCTATCCTGCGGATATGAGAGAACCACCAATAATCGGATGGAACTGATGGCGGCCATTGCAGGTCTGGAGGCATTAAACCGCCCCTGCCAGGTAGAGCTCTATTCGGACTCCAAGTATTTGACGGATGCTTTTAATCAGCATTGGATTGACAGCTGGGTGGCCAAGGGCTGGAACCGGGGAAAAAGCGGTCCGGTGAAAAACATTGATTTGTGGAAGAGGCTTCTGGAGGCAAAGAAGCCTCACGAGGTTTCCTTTATCTGGGTTAAGGGCCACGCAGGCCATCCGGAAAATGAGCGCTGCGACCAGCTGGCCACCGGTGCAGCCGATGGAGAAAACCGGCTCATTGACAAGGGGCTGACTCTGTAGAGGATGTTTGCTCGTAACTGTGAAGGTAGGGAATGGTTATATGTTTCTTACATATCTCTTACAAAATATTACTCCTTTATGCCGCATATTCCTTTTCCGCTCTATTTGTGATAAGGTATGAACAGGTGGAAACTGGAATTAAGGAAGGGATATATGAAAAATCGTCAAATCTGGCTGGTCATTGTTTGTATCCTGATTGTAGGAGCGGCAGTTACTTTCTATACAAATTCATTTGGCAGCAGAGAGATGGGGGCGGCCCTTGAGGAAACCTCTGCGGCCCAGGAAACATCGGCAGGAATCGCCATGGCACGGATTGCTGCGGCCGAGGAGGAAGCGCCTCCCTCCCAGGAGGAGACGGGAGCGGCCAGGGAAGCTCTCCTGGATGCGGCGACAGCGGATTCCGCTTCTTTGGAAGAGGAAAGGCCGCGTTCTCCGGCATCGCCTCTGGAGGGAACCGCCGGATGGCAGGAGGGCGCGGCAGAGTCCTCCGCAACGGATTACCGGAGGAGGCTTGAGGAGCTGGACCGGCAGATTAGCCAGCTAGAGGAGGAAGGAGCGGGGGCCAATGTCTACTCGGCCCAGACATCCGTTGCCTCGGAACTGAAACTGTGGGAAAGCGAGATGAACAATATCTACAATGGCCTCCTTGCTGAGCTGCCAAAAGACCAGGCGGCCGGCCTGGCGGAGGAGCAGCAGAAGTGGCTGAAGGAACGGGATATAAAGGCAGCCGGAGGCGATGGAAATTCATCCTCCCCCAAGGGCATCGAGTATACCAACGTCCAGGTGGAACTCACCAGGTTACGGGCGTATGAGCTGGCGGGGCGTTATGAAAACCTGCATAACGAGGAAATGAATCAAAAAGAAGCAGAAGCAGGCCGGAAGGGCTGAAGCTTCTGCTTCTTTTTGTTTATTCGTAAACTACCGCTTGATTAATAAATTGCCGTATGTTACAATCCACTATGAAAATTGTAATTGTTCAGAACGGTTACTGGAAGTATGGAGGATGAAAAAAGTGAAAGAACCACAATACCGCGGCGTGAACGAGCTGCGCCGGATGTTCCTGGACTTTTTTGAGAGCAAGGGACATCTGGTGATGAAGAGCTTTTCACTGGTTCCGCATAATGATAACAGCCTGTTGCTGATTAACTCCGGAATGGCTCCTTTAAAGCCCTACTTTACGGGACAGGAGATTCCGCCCAGACGCAGAGTGGCTACCTGCCAGAAGTGCATTCGCACCGGCGATATTGAGAATATCGGCAAGACCGCCCGCCACGGCACCTTCTTTGAGATGCTGGGCAACTTTTCTTTCGGAGATTATTTTAAGACCGAGGCCATTCACTGGTCCTGGGAGTTTTTGACTGAGGTGGTGGGGCTGGATCCTGACCGCCTGTATCCGTCTGTCTATCTGGACGATGATGAGGCTTTCGATATCTGGAACAAAGAAGTCGGCATTCCTGCGGAGCGGATTTTCCGCTTTGGCAAGGAGGACAACTTCTGGGAGCATGGATCCGGCCCCTGCGGTCCCTGCTCGGAGATTTATTATGACCGCGGAGAGAAGTTCGGCTGCGGAAAGCCCGGATGTACCGTGGGCTGCGACTGCGACCGCTATATCGAGGTGTGGAATAACGTATTCTCCCAGTTTGACAACGATGGTCACGGCAATTACAGCGAATTAAAGCAGAAGAACATCGATACCGGTATGGGCTTAGAGCGCCTTGCGGTAGTGGTTCAGGGAGTAGACTCCCTCTTTACCGTTGACACCAATAAGGCTCTTTTAGACCGTGTCTGCCAGCTGGCGGGCAAGGAGTATCAGAAGGATCATGAGACGGATGTTTCCCTCCGGATTGTGACGGACCATATTAAATCTTGTACCTTTATGATTTCCGACGGCATCATGCCCTCCAATGAAGGCCGGGGCTACGTGCTGCGCCGTCTGCTGCGCCGGGCTGCCCGCCATGGAAGAAAGCTGGGAATCGAGGGCAAGTTCCTGGCAGACCTGTCCACCACGGTAATTGAGCTGTCCAAGGACGGCTATCCGGAGCTGGAGGAGAAGCAGGCTATGATTTTGAAGGTGCTTTCCGAGGAAGAGGACAAGTTCAATAAGACCATCGATCAGGGCCTTTCCATCTTGGGAGATATGGAGGCTGAAATGCAGACAGCAGGGGAGAAGTCCCTTTCCGGCGCCAATGCCTTTAAGCTTTACGATACCTACGGCTTCCCCCTGGATCTGACCAAGGAGATTCTGGAGGAGCGGGGGTATACCGTAGATGAGGATGGCTTTGCGGCCGCCATGAAGGAGCAGAAGGAAAAGGCGCGTAAGGCCCGCAAGACCACCAATTACATGGGCGCGGATGTGACGGTTTACCAGTCCATCGACGCCGCGGTAACTTCTGAGTTTGTGGGATATGACCAGCTGGAGGCTTCCTCAACGATCAGTGTGCTGACCACGGAGGATGAGATCGTGGAAGCGCTGACCGACGGACAGCGTGGAACGATTATTGCCGATCAGACCCCATTCTACGGCACCATGGGCGGACAACAGGGCGATGTAGGAACGATTTCCAGCCCTAACGGCGAATTTAAGGTGGAGGAAACCATCCATCTTCAGGGCAGCAAGATTGGCCATGTAGGCGTGATGACCAAGGGCATGCTGCGTGTGGGAGAGAAAGTAAACTTAAAAGTCTGCGCCGAGAACCGCCAGCTGACCTGCAAGAATCACAGCGCCACCCATCTGCTCCAGAAAGCCCTGCGCATGGTGCTTGGCGATCATGTGGAGCAGGCCGGTTCCTACGTGGATGCGGGACGTCTCCGTTTTGACTTCACCCATTTCTCCGCAATGACTCCGGAGGAAATCAAGAAGACGGAGGAACTGGTAAACCGCGAGATTCAGGCTTCCCTGCCGGTTGTGACAGAGGTGATGTCCCTGGACGAGGCAAAAAAGACCGGCGCCATGGCCCTCTTTGGAGAAAAGTACGGCGAGAAGGTCCGGGTGGTCAAGATGGGCGACTTCTCAGTGGAACTGTGCGGAGGAACCCATGTGTCCAATACCAGCAGTATTGCCTCTTTCAAGATTCTCTCCGAAACCGGAATCGCAGCCGGCGTCAGAAGAATCGAAGCCTTAACCTCCCAGGGCTTAATCCGCCATTATGAGGAGGTGGAGGAGCAGCTTCATCAGGCAGCCAAGACGGCTAAGACCACTCCGGCGGCATTAAACGCCAAGATTGAGTCCCTTTTGGAGGAAATCCGCAGCTTATCCTCCGAGAACGAGAAGTTAAAGAATAAGCTGGCTAACGAATCCTTGGGAGATGTGGCAAGCCAGGTAAAGGAGATTGAAGGCTTAAAGGTACTGGCCACAAAGGTGGACGGCGTGGATATGAACGGCCTGAGAAATCTGGGAGACCAGATGAAGAACCAGCTGGGCGAGTGCGTTGTGGTGATGGCCTCCGTACAGGATGGAAAAGTGAACCTGATGGCCACGGCCACTGACGGAGCTCAGAAGCGGGGCGCCCATGCGGGCAACCTGATTAAGGCCATTGCGGGCTTGGTAGGCGGAGGCGGCGGCGGCCGTCCTGGTATGGCCCAGGCAGGCGGAAAGAACCCGGCAGGAATCGACGAGGCTCTGGAAAAAGCATTGGAAACGGTAAAAGAACAAATTGTCAAGTAAAAACACTTGACAATTCTTCCACCATCGTGTATGATAACCCAGGTGGTTGAGATGGAGAAGATCGTAGAGCAGGGACTCCTGTATGATTTTTATGGAGAACTGCTGACTGAGCATCAAAGGCAGATTTACGAAGACGTGGTTTTCCATGACTTGTCCGCCAGCGAGATTGCCAGAGAACAGGGAATCAGCCGTCAGGGGGTTCACGATTTGGTAAGGCGCTGCGACCGGATTTTGGAAGAGTACGAAGCGAAGCTGCAGCTGGTGGCGAAGTTTATTAAAATCCGCGACAAGGTTCGCCAGATTCAGGCGGCGGCGGATGGTTATTTGGAAACCGGAGACAGAGCGCAGATTGAAACCATTCGCCGTCTCTCCGGGGAGATCAGCAGTACCCTTTAGAGGAGGTCGCCTATTTTATGGCTTTTGAAAGCTTAACCGACAAACTTCAAAATGTATTCAAAAACCTTCGCAGCAAAGGCAAGCTGTCTGAGGCGGAGGTAAAGGCTGCCTTGAGAGAGGTCCGTATGGCCCTTCTGGAGGCGGACGTCAGCTTCAAAGTAGTGAAGCAATTTATTAATTCCATCCAGGAAAAAGCGGTGGGGGCAGAGATCTTTGGCCGCCTGGATGCGGGACAGACGGTTATCAAGATTGTAAATGAGGAGCTTGTGCGGCTGATGGGCGACGAGATGACGGAGGTTGCCTTAAAGCCTGGAAACGAGATTACGATTCTGATGATGACCGGCCTTCAGGGCGCCGGAAAAACCACGACCACGGCGAAGCTGGCCGCTCAGCTGAAGGCGAAAAAGGGCCGTAAGCCCCTTTTGGTTGCATGTGACGTTTACCGGCCCGCAGCCATCAAACAGCTGCAGGTCAACGGCGAGAAGGTGGGAATCCCTGTGTTCTCCATGGGAAACCAGCACAAGCCGGCGGATATCGCCAAGGCCGCAGTGGAGCACGCGGCAAAGAACGGACAGAATCTGGTGATTCTGGATACGGCCGGCCGGCTTCATATTGACGAAGCCATGATGGATGAGCTGGTGGAAATTAAGGAGCAAGTAGACGTATATCAGACCATATTGGTTGTAGACGCCATGACCGGTCAGGATGCGGTTAACGTGTCCGAGACCTTTAACAATAAAATTGGAATCGATGGAGTCATCCTGACAAAGCTGGACGGAGATACCCGCGGAGGCGCGGCTCTTTCCATTCGCGCCGTAACGGGCAAGCCTATTTTGTATGTAGGTATGGGTGAAAAACTGTCGGATCTGGAACAGTTCTATCCGGACCGGATGGCCTCCAGGATTCTGGGCATGGGCGATATCATGAGCCTGATTGAGAAGGCTACGGCGGAAATCGATGAGCAGCAGGCCAAGGAAATGAGCCAGAAACTGCGCAAGGCAGAATTTGATTACAACGATTTCCTCAATCAAATGCAGCAGATTAAAAAGCTGGGAGGCATGGGAAGTATTCTCTCCATGCTGCCTGGAGCGGGAAGCCAGTTGTCCGGCGTGGACATGGACGAGGGAGAGAAATCCTTAAAGCGGGTGGAAGCCATCATCCTTTCCATGACAAAAGAAGAACGGGCGAATCCGGCTCTGATTAATCCCTCCCGCAAAAAGCGCATCGCCAGAGGCGCCGGCGTGGATATCGGGGAAGTGAACCGTCTGGTTAAGCAGTTCGATCAGATGAAGAAAATGATGAAGCAGATGCCGGGCCTTATGGGCGGCGGCAAGCGCAAAGGCGGTTTCGGAGGCCTTGGAGGCCTTATGGGAGGCAAGCTTAAGCTTCCGTTCTGAGAATCGTTTCATTGGGTAGTCAAACAGGTATTCCTGTATGTCTAAATACAGCTCCCGGAAAACGGGAACCAGAGAATATAAGGAGGTGAAAGAGATGGCAGTAAAGATGAGATTAAGAAGAATGGGTCAGAAGAAGGCTCCTTTCTATAGAATTGTAGTTGCTGATTCCAGATCTCCCAGAGATGGAAAATTCATCGAAGAGGTTGGTTACTATGATCCCACCAAGGATCCCAGCGTAATCAAGTTCGATGAGGAGGCCGCTAAGAAGTGGCTGGCAACTGGTGCTCAGCCCACAGAAACTGTTGGAAAGCTCTTAAAGATCGCCGGTATTCAGTAAGAACAGTGTATGAGGTGGACTTATGAAAGAGTTAGTCGAAGTGATCGCGAAAGCGCTGGTGGACAATCCGGATGAAGTTGTGGTGACGGAAACGCAGAAAGACGAGGAAATCGTTATTGAGCTGAAGGTTGCCGCAGCTGATATGGGCAAGGTCATCGGCAAGCAGGGAAGGATTGCGAAAGCTATCCGCTCTGTTGTTAAGGCCGCAGCCTCAAAAGAAGACAAAAAGGTGATCGTTGAGATCCAGTAGAACAAGACCGTCAGCCCTTTTCGGGTATGGCGGTCTGTTTTCTCATTTGACCAGATTTCGGAGGTAAGACGATGAACGATATGCTGAGAGTGGGAGTGATCACTTCCACCCATGGCGTGAGAGGAGAGGTAAAGGTTTTTCCCACCACCGACGATGCAGCCCGTTTCAAGACGCTGGAGCGGGTTTATGTGGATACGGGACGCGAGCTAAAACCTCTTGAAATACAGAATGTAAAGTTTTTCAAAAATATGGTGATCTTGAAATTTAAGGATTACGACAATATGAATCAGGTAGAAATTTACCGCTCCAAGGATCTGCTGATTACCAGAGACCAGGCAGTGGAGCTTGGAGAAGATGAATACTTTATCGGTGATTTGATCGGCCTGAAGGTGATGATGGAAAATGGAAAGGATTTGGGCGTGATTCGGGACGTGCTGGAGACCGGCGCCAATGATGTCTATATTGTAGATGCGCCCGGAAACAGGGAGATTTTGATTCCCGCGATCGGAGAGTGCGTTAAAGAGGTGGATTTGGAGGCAGGAGTGATGACGGTTCACCTTCTGGAAGGGCTTTTGGATTTGTAGAATTGGAGAACGTATATGGCGACAATTACCGTACTTGATCAAAATACCATAAATAAAATCGCGGCCGGAGAGGTGATCGAGCGGCCTGCCTCTGTGGTAAAGGAACTGCTGGAAAATGCCATTGACGCCCAGGCCACCGCGGTGACGGTGGAAATCCGTGACGGCGGCACCTCCATGATTCGTGTGACGGACAACGGCAGCGGCATTCCAAAGGACCAAATCGGCCTGGCCTTCCTGCGCCACGCCACCAGTAAAATCCGGGCGGTGGAGGACCTGTTTACCATTTCCTCCCTGGGCTTTCGGGGCGAGGCTTTGGCCAGCATCGCAGCGGTATCCCAGGTGGAGCTGATTACCAAGACAAGTGACAGCCTGACCGGTTTCCGGTATCAGATTGAGGGCGGAAAAGAAAAAGGGTTGGAGGAGGTAGGAGCCCCGGAGGGAACCACTTTTATTGCCCGGAATCTTTTTTACAATACACCGGTACGGAAGAAGTTCTTAAAAAGTCCCATGACAGAGGGAGGCTATGTGGCGGATTTGGTAGAGAAGATTGCCCTCTCCCATCCGGAGCTGTCGGTACGTTTTATCCAGAATAATCAGAACAAGCTGTATACCTCCGGCAATCACAATCTTCGGGATTTGGTTTATACGGTTTACGGCCGGGAGATAACGGCCAATCTGCTCCCGGTGGAAGGGGAGGAGGGTGAAATCCGCATCGGCGGGTTTATTGGCAAGCCTCTCATCGGCCGTGGCAACCGGAATAACGAGAATTATTTTATCAACGGGCGCTATATCAAGAGCGGTATCATTTCCAGGGCCATCGAGGAAGCATATAAACCTTATTTGATGCAGCACAAATATCCCTTCACCCTGCTGCATTTCACCATCGCCCAGGATTTTCTGGACGTCAACGTTCATCCCACGAAGATGGAACTACGCTTTAAGGACAACGACCAGGTGTACCGGGCAGTTTACAACGCGGTGAAGGAGGCTCTGGCGGAGAAGGAACTGATACCCAAGGTTACGCTGAGGGAGGAGAAAGAGGAGAAGGCGTCTCAAAGCCCCGCGGAGCACGTCCGCACGCCTCACCCGGAGCCTTTTGAGCAGAAAAGGAAGGCCCTTTTGGGCGGGGCGGCGGTCCCTGTGCAGCCCGCTCTGGTCAGGGAGAGCGGCAGGTCTTACGGGGTAGGGAAACTGTTGGAGAATTCGCCCAAGCCGCAGCCGGAGAGTCCTCTGCCGCCTCTACGACCCCAGTCTCCCCAGCCCCAGCCTTCTGAGACCGAGGGCACACCGGCCCAGCGGGAACCTTCCATGCCGCAGCCTGCGGAAAAGCAGCACGGGGAAAAGCATCCGCCAAAAGAGCATCCGCCAAAGGAGCAGCCCCCGGTACAGATGGACTTATTTGAGGAAAAATTCCTGGACCCGGCTTCCAGAAAGCGTCACCGCCTCATCGGCCAGGTGTTCGGTACATACTGGATGGTGGAATACGACGGCCAGCTTATCATCATTGACCAGCATGCGGCTCATGAGAAGATTCTCTATGAGAATACTATGAACAATCTGAAGACCAGAGAGTTCGACACCCAGATGATTAGTCCGCCCATTATCCTGACCCTCAGCACAAACGAGGCCCTGCTGCTGGAGCGCTACATGGACCAGTTTACCCGCCTGGGTTTTGAGATCGAGGGTTTCGGAGGACGGGAATTCGCTGTCCGGGGTGTGCCGTCCAACCTGCTGTCCATCGCGAAAAAAGAGCTGCTGATGGAGATCCTGGATGAACTGACGGAGGAGGGAATTTCCGGAGAACCGGATCTGATCTGCCAGCGGGTAGCCTCCATGTCCTGCAAAGCAGCGGTTAAGGGAAACCATGATATGTCTCCGGCGGAGGCGGACGCCTTAATTGACCAGCTGCTGAAGCTGGAAAATCCCTATCACTGCCCGCATGGCAGACCAGTAATGATTTCCATGACAAAATACGAGCTGGAGAAGAAATTCAAGCGAATTGTGTAGAGGAGCTTTTTATGAGCAAACGACCCTTAATTGTGCTGACCGGTCCCACAGCGGTGGGAAAGACAGCCCTTTCCATCCGCCTGGCTAAGGCCCTGGACGGGGAGATTATCAGCGCGGATTCCATGCAGGTCTACCGTGGCATGGATATTGGCTCGGCTAAGGTGACAAAAAAGGAGATGGATGGGGTCCGTCATCATCTGATTGACGTGCTGGAGCCGGAGGAGGATTTTAATGTAGCGGCCTTTCAGCGGATGGCGAAGGAGGCCCTGGAGGAGATTTACAGCCGCGGAAAGCTGCCGATTGTAGCCGGCGGCACCGGTTTTTACATTCAGGCCCTTCTGTACGATATTGATTTCCGGGACGACACGGGAGAGGGACCCATTCGAAAGGAACTGGAGAAGCTGGCGGTGGAAAAAGGAGCGGAGTACCTTCACAGCCTTCTGCAGCAAGCGGATCCCCAATCAGCTGACCAGATTCATCCCAACAATATTAAGCGGGTGGTACGGGCGCTGGAATATTTCCGTCAGACCGGAGAGCCGTTTTCACTGCATAATCAAAGGGAAAGGGAGCGGTGTTCTCCATACCATTTCCTTTATTATGTGATTTGTTCGGACCGGAAAAATCTCTATGAGCGCATCGACCGCAGGGTGGATGCGATGATGGCCGACGGTCTGGTGGGGGAGGTGCAGGCTCTGAAAAAACGGGGAGTCAAACGGGGAATGACTTCCATGCAGGGGCTTGGTTACAAGGAAATCCTGGATTACCTGGATGGAACATGCTCACTGGAGGAGGCGGTTTATGTTCTGAAACGGGACACCAGGCATTTCGCCAAACGCCAGATCACCTGGTTCAGGAGAGAAAGAGAGGTCCGCTGGCTGAAACTGGAGGATTTTGGAGGAGACCTGGACCGTGTGCTTCAGAAAATTCTGGAGGACTGCCGTGAGGAGGGGATCGGTTCGCCAAAGCTATAAAACAAAGCTGTAAAGAGCAGCAAGTCAGGAAAATTTACGAGGAGATATGCAACCATGATGATAGAAGAAGAAATTCAGCAGATTTATTCCGGCCTTGGCATTGGCCGGGAGGTCCTGGAGTTTGGAGCCAGGATCGAAAAAAAACTTACGGACCGCTTTCTGGCAATCGACCGCAGGGCGGAGTATAATCAGCTGAAGGTAATCGGAGGCATGCAGAAAAATCGGGTCAGCGACATCCATTTTGCCGCTACCACAGGTTACGGCTACAACGATTTGGGACGGGATACCCTGGAAGCGGTTTATGCCTCCGTTTTCCACGGGGAAAGCGCCCTGGTACGTCCCCAGCTCATCAGCGGCACCCATGCCTTAAACATTGCTCTTTCCGGAAATCTCAGGCCAGGAGACGAGCTGCTGTCCCCGGTAGGAAAGCCTTATGATACTCTGGAAGAGGTAATCGGAATACGCCCATCCTGCGGTTCTCTGGCGGAATATGGTATAACTTACCGACAGGTGGACTTGAAGGAGGACGGCTCCTTTGACTTCGAGGGAATCCGGCAGGCCTTAAACGAGCGTACCAGGCTGGTGACGATCCAGAGGTCCAAGGGTTATGCTACCCGGCCCACCCTGTCGGTGGAGCGCATCGGAGAACTGATTGCTTTCATCAAATCCATCCGTCCGGATGTAATCTGCATGGTGGACAACTGCTACGGAGAATTTGTGGAGACCATCGAGCCTACAGATGTAGGGGCAGATATGATTGTAGGTTCTCTGATTAAAAATCCCGGCGGAGGCCTGGCTCCGATCGGCGGATATATTGTGGGGCGGCAGGACTGCGTGGACCGGGCCTCTTACCGGCTCAGCGCCCCGGGACTGGGCAAGGAGGTAGGCGCCAGTCTGGGGATTAACCAGCAGCTCTACCAGGGCCTTTTCATGGCGCCGGTGGTCGTTGCGGGAGCTTTAAAGAGCGCTATTTTCGCAGCCAATATCTATGAAGCCCTGGGTTATGATGTGGTTCCTGATGGGAGCGAAGAACGTTATGACATTATTCAGGCTATCACCTTCGGCAGTCCCGAGGGCGTTATCGCCTTCTGCAAGGGAATCCAGGCGGCGGCACCGGTGGACAGCTTTGTTACGCCGGAGCCATGGGATATGCCAGGATATGACAGCCAGGTGATTATGGCAGCAGGGGCCTTTGTCCAGGGTTCCTCCATTGAGCTGAGCGCTGATGGCCCCATCAAACCGCCCTACGCGGTTTATTTCCAGGGCGGCCTTACCTGGTACCATGGAAAGCTTGGAATCTTAAAATCTCTCCAGAGCCTTCTGGATGCGGGAGTTATTAAAAAATTATAACTTCCTGGATTTTATGTATACAGCGCAGGAAAGATATGGTAGAATGTATAAATTGAGGCTGGAGGAAGAGATTACTTATGAGAAGCAAGAATTTCTGGATACTGCTGATTTTGCTGTTGTCGGGGATTGTGCTGGGCGGCTTTCTGGGAAGCCTGGCTGAGGGAATCTCCTGGCTGTCCTGGCTGAATTTCGGCCAGTCCTTTGGCCTGAACTCCCCTTTGGTGCTGGATTTCGGCGTACTTGTGATAACCTTCGGGCTTACCATCAAGATTACTATGGCCAGCATCATCGGTGTGGCGCTGGCGCTGATCATCTATCGTATTATTTGAACGGAACATCGGATGTTCTGAGCTGCTGCGGAATTTGCGACTCCTGATTCATGTACTGGAGAGGTGCGTAGTTAGGAGGATTTATGGAAAGAATGAAGATGAAGGACCTTCCGGTTCAAAAACGTCCCTATGAGAAATGCAGGGCTCTCGGCCCTGGAGCCTTAAGTGATGAAGAGCTTTTGGCTGTCATTATCCGGACCGGAAGCCGTTCGGAAAATTCCCTGGAGCTTGCGGGAAGGATTATGGAGTTGAGCTTACCGGGAGACGGACTGGCAGGCCTTCTTCACCGATCTCTGCCGGAATTTATGAGTATAGAGGGAATCGGCGTTGTGAAGGGACTGCAGCTGTGCTGTATCGGAGAGCTGTCCCGCCGGATCTGGCGGAGAAAAAGTCTGGAGGCCAGTCCCGCTTTCTGTGAACCGGCAGATATCGCCTCCTATTATATGGAGGAAATGCGCCATCTGGAGCAGGAGGAGGTCCGGGCCATGTTTTTGGATACCAAGCAGGTCCTTCTCAGGGATGTGCTTCTTTCCAGGGGGACGGTGAACGCTTCCTTGATTTCTCCCAGGGAGGTGTTGATTCAGGCTCTCTGCAACAGAGCGGTGACGATGATTCTGGTTCATAATCATCCCAGCGGGGATCCTTCTCCCAGCAAGGAAGATATTGCCATGACGAAGCGGCTGTCCCAAGCCGCATCTTTGGTAGGCGTCCCTTTGATTGATCATATTATTATCGGAGACCTGCGGTATTTAAGCTTTCGGGAAAAGAACCTGTTATAATGGAAATGAAAAAGGAAGACATACATGGAATCAAAGCATAGCAAATATATTCTCATTGCACTAACTATCCTGTGCGTGCTTTTGATCGGAATTACCTCCCTGAGGGATGGAATTATGGACCCGCTGCGCACAGGGGTAGGTTATTTTCTGATCCCCATACAGAACGGGGTAAACCGGGTAGGAACAGGAATTTATAATGAACTTACAGATCTGAACCGGCTGAAATCCGCTCTGGAGGAAAATGATCAGCTGAAAACGCAAATCGCCCAGCTGACAGAGGACAACAACCGGCTTCAGGCCCAGCAGTCGGAGCTTGCCAGACTGCGCGAGCTTTACGCGCTGGATCAGGAATATATGCAGTATGAGAAAATCGGCGCCAGAATCATTGCCCGGGATTCTGCCAAGTGGTTCCAGGTTTTCCGTATCAATAAAGGCTCTGCCGATGGTGTGGAGGTGGATATGAATGTGGTGGCTGACGGCGGCCTGGTGGGCATTGTGACCGATGTGGGGGCCAACTATGCTACGGTCCGTTCTATTATCGATGACTCCAGCCGGGTATCCGCCATGCCGGTGGATTCGGAGTACAATTGTATTGTGGCGGGAGATCTGACCCTCTACGAGAGCGGGAGGCTGCGGATTACGGACTTTTCCAAAGACGGCGCAGTGAAAGATGGAGACCAGATTGTCACCTCCAATATCAGTTCCAAGTTCCTTCCGGGAATTCTCATTGGCTATGCGGCGGATGTAACTATGGATTCGGAGCATCTGACTCAGTCCGGTTATCTGATCCCGGTGGTGGATTTTGACAACCTCCAGGAAGTTCTGATTATAACACAATTAAAAGATACAGGGGAGGCAGCGGAGGAATAGAATGAATGTCAATACCAACATCCGGCTAAAACAGGCGTTTTTGAATATTCTGCTGATTCTTCTGGCTTTTACGGTGCAGCACTGCGTATTCCCCCTTCTTCCCTTTCTGGCGGCTACGCCCAATCTGCTCCTGATTCTGACTTTTTCCTTCGGTTTTATTCAGGGAAAAACCGCGGGCATGATTTTTGGCCTTCTTTCCGGTCTGCTGATGGATCTGTTCTACAGCGGGCCATTTGGCTTTTATTCCCTGATTCTGATTTACATTGGTTACTTTAATGGCATTTTCACCAAATACTACTATGAAGACTATATCACTCTGCCCCTGATTCTCAGTGTGTTTAACGAGCTGGTTTACTGTATGTATATTTACGTATTCCGCTTTTTGATCCGGGGGCGTCTGAACCTTCCTTATTATTTCTGGCATCTGATGGTGCCGGAGATTATTTTTACGGTTGTGACCACGCTGCTGGTTTACCGGCTGTTCTTGTCGGCCAGCCGCCGTCTGGAGGATATGGCAAAAAGGAGAGATTCCACCATTGTTTAACGAGTTGTTCGAGATTATCAGGGATTTTTTAAAACGGCTTTTTACTTCAAGACTGTTTGCGCTGGCGGTGATCTTCACTCTGATGTTTTCCGGCCTTGTGGTAAAGCTTTTTCACATGCAGATCCTGGAGGGAGCACAGTATCAGTCCGATTATATGCAGCGGACGGAGCAGACGGTGATTACGCCTGGTACCAGGGGAAATATCTATGACCGCAACGGCAATGTGCTGGCGTACAATGAACTGGCTTACACGGTGACGATCCGGGATGTGGGCGCATACCCCAACGATGCGGACCGCAATGCCATGCTCTACCGTTTGGTGAAGATTTTAGAGAAGCATGACGAAACGGTCGAAGGGCGTTTTGAAGTGGCGATGGATGAAACGGGGGAGCTGTATTTTACCTTTACGGGACAGGCTACAAAAAACCGTTTTATGCTGAATTACTACGGTCTGTCTTCTACCAGTGACCTGGATGACGCCCAGGGCCGCCATCCTACGGATATTACCGCCAGAGAGGCCTTTGAGAAGAAGAAGGAAGAGTACGGCCTGAATAAAATGAAGGACGAAAAGGGCAATCCGCTGGTGCTTTCGGACCGGACCGCCTTGAACATGGTGAACATCATTTTCACTATGAAGCTGACGGAATATCAGAAATATGAGGCGACCACCGTGTCCGAGGGGATCGCGGAGGAAACCATGGCCGAAATTAATGAGAATATCGCGGATCTTCAGGGCGTGGAGGTGGGGCAGAGTTCGGTCAGAGTTTACAACGACAGCTTGTATTTTGCCCCTATTATCGGATATACGGGAAAAATACAGGAGGATCAGCTGGAAGAGCTGAACGAACAGTGGAGAAATTCGGAAGAGGCGGCCGGCCTTCCTCAGGATGCGGAAGATAAATATAATCTGAACGATGTGGTGGGCCGTACCGGCATTGAGCAGTCCATGGAACTGGAGCTTCAGGGAGAAAAGGGCTACACACGCATGTATGTGGACAATATGGGCCGCCCCAGAGAGATTATCGAGCAGAAGGACCCTACGGCCGGAGATGACATCTATCTGACCATTGACCGGGACCTGCAGATTGGCATATATCGTCTGATTGAGCAGCAGCTGGCCGGTATTCTGGTGGACAAGCTGCGCCTGGAGGTGGATCCGGAGGAAAATGCCAGGCTGGCGGCCTCCAAGAAGCTGATTCCGGTAAAAGACGCCTACTATCAGCTGATTAACAACAACGTGCTGTCTCTGGAAGATATGGCGGGAGAGGACGCTCAGCCGATAGAACAGGAGATTTACAGCATCTATCAATCCTCCAAAGCCAGAATACTGGAAAATATCCGCAGCCAGCTTACCAGTGAGCATCCTCAGGCAATGAACGACTTGCCGGAGGATATGAAGACCTACATGAATTATATTTACAGTTATCTGGCAGGTGAGGCCGGCGTAATTTTGAGAGATCAGATTGACCGCGGCAGCGAAAGCTACCAGGCCTGGGCTGCGGGGACGATCAGTCTGAGGGAATACATTTACAGCGGCATTGCGGACAGCTGGGTGGACACCACAAAGCTGGAGGTTACCAGCCGTTATTCCGACGCGGATGATATTTTTTCCCAGCTGGTGGAATATGTGATTTCCAGTCTGGAAAAGGACGGAGCTTTCACAAAAGAGATGTTCCGTTACCTGATTAACGATGGTACGATTACCGGCCGTCAGCTGTGTCTGGCTCTTTACGCGCAGGGAGTTCTTGCGGAAGATTCCCAGGCGGTGTCGGCGTTAACTGCGGGAGGAGAAGAGTACGCCTTTAATTTTATCCGCAGCAAGATTTCAAGCATTGAGATTACCCCGGCTCAGCTGGCCCTGGATCCGTGTACTGCGGGCGTTGTGGTAACGGATGTGAATACCGGTGAGGTCCGGGCGCTGGTTACCTATCCCAGCTATGATAATAACAGGATGTCCGGAAGTGTGGATCCCACATATTTCGCAAAGCTTCAGAGTGATCTTTCGAATCCTCTTTACAATAATGCGACTCAGGCCAGCAAGGCGCCGGGGTCCACCTTTAAGCCGATTACGGTGATTGCCGCCATGGAGGAAGGGGTGGCCAACACGCTGGAGAGTTTTGTCTGTACCGGCATTTATGAAAATATTGATCTTCCTCTGCGCTGCTGGATTTATCCAGGCCGGCATAATGCGGAAACTTTAGTGGAAGGAATTCAGAATTCCTGTAACTATGTAATGGCAGAATTGGCGCATCGGCTTTCTACCCAGGAGGACGGAACCTATTCACCGGAAAAGGGTCTGGAGCTGTTGAAAAAGTATGCCACGATGTTTGGGCTGGACCATACTTCGGGCGTGGAGCTGCCGGAAGTGGCCCCCCATATTTCGGATACGGACCCGGAACGTTCTTCCATCGGTCAGGGTACCAACTCCTTCTCCAACGTACAGCTGGCCCGCTATGTGGCCGCCGTGGCTAATCGGGGAACGGTATTTGAATTGAGCCTTTTAGATAAGAGGACCGATTCCGACGGTAATCTTCTGGAAGACTACACGCCTGCGGTTCACGCAGAACTGAATATTTCCGAAGAAACCTGGAATACAGTTCACGAGGGCATGCGCCGGGTTATCACAAACAGCAGCACTCAGCGAATTTTCGCGAATCTGCCAGTATCCGTGGCCGGAAAAACCGGTACGGCGGAGGAAAACAAGAACAGAGGAAACCATGCCTTTTTCGTATCCTTCGCTCCTTACGAAAATCCGGAAATCGCGGTGACGGTCAATATTCCATATGGTTATACCAGTGCTAACGCGGCTACCCTGGGCGAGAGGGTTTATGAGTATTATTATGGCTATACGACTCTGGATGAGATTACGAATTCCGGCGCTCTTGGCGTCAACGACGTAACCATTAACGGAGAGTAAAAAGAAAGGTGATTGTATGCGCAGTTCGGTTGTAATTAAAAGCAGTAAGGCCGGAATGACTGTAATTCTGGACAGCCAGATTCCCTTTTCAGAGCTTCTGGAGGCGGTTGGAAAAAAATTTCGGGAGAGCGCCAGGTTCTGGGGAGCGGTTCAGATGACTCTGACTTTGGAGGGCAGACCGTTGACTGCCAAAGAAGAATTACAGATTGTCGATACGATTACGAGAAACTCACAGATCGAGGTTCTCTGCCTTCTGGATACGGATGCGCAGAGAATCGAGCGCTGCGAGAAGGCACTGAATGATAAGCTGATGGAACTAAATGCCAGAACCGGCCAGTTTTACCGGGGAACTCTAAGTAAGGGGGATGTGCTGGAGTCAGAAGCCAGCGTCGTGGTAATCGGCGATGTGGAGCATGGAGCCAGAATTATCTCCAAGGGGAATATCATTGTTCTTGGAGCGTTAAAAGGAACCGCCGCTGCCGGGATGGCGGGAAATCAAGAGGCGGTAGTGGTAGCTCTGGAAATGGCTCCTACCCAGATCCGGATCTGCGACGCTACCAGCCGGTTTAACGAACGCAACCGGCGCCTCGGGAGAGGGCCGATGATTGCCGCGGCTGTTCAGGACGAGGTACAAATTCAGCCCATTAAAAAAACATTTCTAAACAATATGTTAAATTTACCATGATGCAAAAAAAATACTGGTAAATTGGTGCAATTTAAGGTAGAATAATAGAGTGGAGCAGCATTTTTTATGCTTCCCGAATATAGGTTCTTTTCAGGAGGAATTCATCATGAGTGAAGTCATTGTGATTACTTCCGGAAAAGGCGGGGTCGGCAAGACGACTACCTCTGCCAATGTGGGAACCGGTCTGGCCATGCTGGGAAAGCGAGTGGTCCTGATTGATACGGATATCGGACTTCGCAATCTGGACGTGGTAATGGGACTGGAAAACCGCATTGTCTACAACTTGGTAGACGTGGTAGAGGGAAACTGCCGTATGAAGCAGGCCCTGATAAAAGACAAAAGATATCCCAATCTCTATCTGCTGCCTGCGGCGCAGACCAGGGACAAAACTTCCGTAAATCCGGAACAGATGGTTAAGCTGGTGGATAACCTTCGTCCAGAGTTTGATTACATACTGCTGGACTGTCCGGCCGGTATTGAACAGGGGTTTAAGAACGCGATTGCAGGAGCGGACCGGGCACTGGTGGTAACCACACCTGAAGTTTCGGCGATCCGGGACGCGGACCGTATTATAGGCCTTCTGGAACAGGAAGAACTGGAAGAAATCGACCTGATTGTCAATCGGATCCGCATGGATATGGTTCGGAGAGGGGATATGATGTCCTTAAGCGATGTGACGGATATTCTGGCGGTCAACGTGATCGGAGCAGTCCCTGATGATGAAAATATTGTGATTTCCACGAATCAGGGAGAGCCCTTAGTGGGATTAGGGTCATCAGCCGGACAGGCGTACCTGGAGATCTGCCGCCGGCTGATGGGCGAGAATATCCCGGTTGTGGGGCCGGAGCCTCACCGCAGCTTCCTGACCAGGCTTTGCGGCATATTAAAGCGGGCTTAGAAGGGAAGGTGCTGGGCTTGGCATGGTTTGGCAGATTTGATATGAGAGGATCCGGGAGAACCGCCAGCTCCAGGCTGAGACTGATTCTGGCCTCGGATCAGGCAGACTGCCCGTCGGAGCTGATCCAAAGCCTCCGGGAAGATATGATTGGTGTCATATCCAGATATATGGAGGTTGAGAAGGATCAGGTTCAGCTGCGTATGGAACCCCGGTTATCAGAAACAGGGACAAGCCGGCGGCTGGCTGTTCTCTATGCCAATATACCCGTTCGCTCCATACCGAATAAGGGGATTTACTAAATATGATTTTTGAGTACAACTTTAGAAACTATAATTTTCGCCTGATTCTTTACATGATTGCTTTAAGCGTTCTGGGAGTTTTGGTTATCCGGAGCGCTACCAATATGGACGAGTCTATGGTGAACCGACAGATTTTCGGAGTTGTGATCGGGTTGACGGCGGCGATCGGGCTGTCCCTTTTGGATTATCACCGGATTATGAGCTTGGGCGGGCTGGTTTATGCGGGCTGTTTGGCTTTACTGGCGGCGGTATTCCTTTGGGGAAACAATGTAAATAATGCAAAGCGCTGGATCGTCCTTCCCGGAATTGGACAGATTCAGCCTTCCGAATTTGTAAAAATCGGTCTGATTGTATTCTTCTCCTGGTATTTCATGAAGTACCAGGAGAAGTTGAATCAGCCGTCCACAGTGGCTGCGGCGGCTGCGCTTTTTGCGGTTCCCGCCTATCTGGTATACGCCCAGCCTAATTTGTCTACCAGTTTGGTTATGGTAGTAATTGTGGCGGGAATTGTGTTTGCCAGCGGCATAAGTTACCGCTGGATTGCGGGCACCTTGGCGGTTGTAATTCCCGTGGGAGCCACATTTATATATTTGTTGATGAACGGAATGATTCCTTTTATCAAAGAATATCAGGCGGGGCGTATTTTGGCGTGGATTAACCCGGAAAAGTATGAGCAGTCCTATTATCAGCAGGCGAATTCCATTACGGCTATTGGATCCGGCCAGCTGACTGGAAAGGGGCTCTACAACACCACCATCGCCTCTGTTAAAAACGGCAACTTTCTGTCAGAGGAGCAGACGGATTTCATTTTCGCTGTAATCGGCGAGGAGCTGGGGTTTGTCGGCTGCATGATAGTGATTATATTGATACTGCTGATCGTTTATGAGTGTCTTCTCACCGCGGCCCGCGCGAAGGATCTGGGAGGAAGACTGATCTGTGCGGGAATGGCCACGTTAATTGCCTTTCAGAGCTTTGCGAATATTGCAGTGGCCACAGGAGTATTTCCCAATACCGGTTTGCCCTTGCCATTTATCAGTTTTGGCAGCAGTTCTTTAATCAGCATATTCCTGGGAATGGGATTAGTGCTGAATATAGGACTTCAGCGGGAAAGAAAACATTAACAGCGAGATGCATACGAGGATTTTCAAGGAGGGTATAAATAATATGAATGTAGGTTTGGTAGCCCATGATTCGAAAAAGAAACTGATGCAGAATTTCTGCATTGCATACAGGGGGATTCTGAACAAACACAGTTTGTTTGCAACCGGAACCACCGGACGTCTGATTGAGGATGTGGCGAATTTGTCCATCCATAAATTTCTGGCAGGCCACCTGGGAGGAATGCAGCAGATGGCGGCGATGATTGAACACAACGAGATGGATTTGGTTATTTTTTTGAGAGATCCGTTCTGCCCGAAAAATCATGAACCGGATGTTAATGATGTGGTTCGGCTCTGCGACAGCTATAATATCCCGCTGGCCACAAATCTGGCTACGGCAGAGCTGCTGATTAAGGCTCTGGACCGGGGGGACTTGGAATGGCGTGAGGCGTACCGGTAATGGAAATTCGAAGATTTCTGGCGGCAGGTCTGCTGGCTGCGTCAATGGCAGTTCTGGCAGGCTGCGGCTCTGGTTTAAAGGATACTTACCCTATTGAGGAACGAATGGAAGGAGTTGTTCTTCCGGAGAAGGATTCCTTTGCTCAGGCTTTTGCCTCAGATCTGTGCGTGGTTACAGGAAATTCCCCCGAGGATTCGGCGGTAACTGCCGAGGCTGCTGCTGTGTTTGACCTGGACGGAAGAAATGTAATTTACAGCAAGAATGCTTTTGAACGTCTGTACCCAGCCAGCATCACCAAAGTTATGACGGCCTTGGTAGCCATTAAGTATGGAAATCTGGCAGACGAGGTAACGGTAACGGATGAGGCGGTCATCACTGAAAGCGGAGCGACTTTGGCTGGAATTGAGCCGGGAGACCGGCTGACGCTGGAACAGCTTCTGTACGGCCTGATGATACCTTCCGGAAACGATGCAGGGGCAGCGATTGCGGTTCATATGGCCGGCAGCATTGAGAAATTCGCCGATCTTATGAACGAAGAGGCCAGAAGCCTTGGAGCGGTTGATACTCATTTTGTAAATCCTCATGGTCTGACGGATTCAGACCACTATACGACCGCCTATGATCTTTACCTGATTTTTAACGAAGCTTTAAAACAGCCTGTGTTTCGGACTGTCATTGGGACAACCTCCTATACGGCCAATTACCATAATGGGGCGGGGGAGTCCGTTTCTAAAACCTGGAGCGGAGGAAACTGGTATATGACCGGTGACAGGCAGGAACCGGAAGGATTGACGGTTTTCGGCGGAAAGACGGGGACTACCAGTGCGGCAGGCTACTGTTTGATTATGGCCAGCAGGGATGAGCAGGAACACGAGTATGTGTCTGTGGTGCTGAAGGCGGACAGCCGTCCGGGCTTATATGATAATATGTCGAATATAATTTCCAAAATCGTCAAATAGTGATTGCGTTTTATAGGGAGTTATACTATAATTAGAGTAATCTTAATTGATTTTTTATACAACATATATAACTCAAGGAGGAGATCAATATGGTTCAGGTAATTGCAGGAAAAAGGGGTAAAGGCAAGACGAAACATCTGCTGGATATGGCGAACGCAGCTATCAAAGGTGCCCATGGAACGGTGGTTTATCTGGATAAGAGCGCTCAGCATATGTATGAATTAAACAATCGAATCCGTCTGATCAATGTAAATGAATTTCACGTTACCAGCAGTGAAGGATTTTTAGGTTTTATCAGTGGTATTATTTCTCAGGATCACGACCTGGAAACCATGTATCTCGACAGTTTCCTTAAGTTAGCCTGCCTGGACGGCGAGGATATATCTCAAACTTATATGGCTTTGAAAGAAATGGGTGAGAAGCATCACGTCAACTTTGTGATCAGCATCTCAATGGATGCAGACGAACTGCCGGACTGCGCCAAGGGCGATGTGATTATCTCATTGTAGGAAATATATGACAGGTATGTAAGGCTGCCTGCCGGACTGTGGCAAAGGAAGTTGCCGGGGCCGGCAGGTTGTTTTGTATGTGTTGCTGCCGGCGGAAAAGACGATTCGTATGTGCCGAGAATGTCTGGAAAGGAGGTGGAAATTTGGCGAAGAAGAGAAATCCCAAGGTACGGAAGATGAGAAAACCCTTAAACATCAACGTAGGGGTTATTATTTTTGCCATTATTTTTGTCTACCTGGCATTCAGCGTTACCGCTTATCTGAGCAAAGATAAGATTCAGTTTTATGAGGTGGTAGAGGGAGGAATTGTCAGCGATCAGTCCCATACGGGCCTGATCCTGCGCCAGGAAGAGGTGAAAAATTCTACCAGTGCCGGTTATGTCAATTTTTATCTGAGAGAGGGAAAACGGGCCTCTGTGGGAACCAGAATTTATTCCCTGGATGAAACCGGAGGACTGAAAAACCTGATGGAGGAGATACAGACGGAAGAACAGCCGATTTCCGATGAAAATCTGAGAGATTTGAGAAAACAGCTGGATTCTTTTGTACTTTCTTTCGAGGATAGTGAATTTTCTTCTGTTTATGACCAGCGGTATGATTTGGAAAATTCAGTGATGGAGTATGCCAGTTTTGATACCGTGGATCAGCTGGACCGGCTGGCAACGGAAGCCGGGATTAGTTTTCAACAAATTACCTCCGACGTATCCGGAGTGGTGTCCTATGGAATTGACTCCTATGAAGGAATGACCGCCGCAGATGTGGAAGAAGGGAGTTTTGACAGGACTTCCTATTCTAAGACGATCCGTCAGTCAGGTGAGATGGTAGACAGCGGAGTTCCTATATATAAAATTGTGACTTCAGAAAGCTGGAATTTGATTTTTCAAATATCAGAGGAAGAGATCGAACGCTATCGGGACAGGACCAGCCTGACGATTCGGTTTTTAGACGGATCCCTGACAACTTCCGGAGCATATTCTACGATTACCGGAAAAGATGGGAAAACTTACGGAAAACTGGACTTCACCAAGTATATGGAACAGTTTATTGGGGATCGTTTTGTAGATTTCGAGATTGTGGAGGATCAGACTTCAGGACTGAAGATTCCAATCAGCGCAGTGACGGATAAGAATTTTTTCCTGATTCCGGCAGACTATATCACCCAGGGGGGAGACAGTTCCGATCAGGGATTTAATAAGGAGGTCTATACGGAAGAGGGAACATCCGTGGTTTTCGTGCCGGCAGATATTTATTATTCGGACGAAAGATATTATTATGTGGATGCCGGAGAGAATGGAGAGTTTAAAAATGGCGATTACGTAGTTAAGCCCCAATCTACGGAGCGTTTCCAAATCGGTCAGACGGCCTCCCTTCAGGGGGTGTACAATATTAACCGGGGGTATGCGGTTTTCAAGCAGATTGAAATATTAGATTCCAATGACGAATACTACACAGTGAAACAGGGAACATCCTACGGCCTTTCTGTTTATGACCATATTGTACTGGATGCTTCCATGGTTCAGGAAGGACAGATTTTGTATCAGTAAAAGCGGAAAGGAAGGATAAAAATGGTTCAGGAACATTTGAAAGAGGTAAGAGAGCGGATAGAGGCTGCCTGCAGACGGGCAGGAAGAAATCCCCGGGAGGTGACTCTGATTGCCGTGAGCAAAACAAAACCGGCCCAGATGGTGCAGGAGGCTTATGAGGCCGGGGCAAGGGATTTTGGAGAAAATAAGGTTCAGGAAATTTTGGAGAAAAAGCCGGCTCTTCCTCAGGATATTCGCTGGCATATGATTGGCCACCTTCAAAGAAACAAGGTTCATCAGGTACTGGGACAGGCAGTTTTGATCCATTCCGTGGATTCGCTGCGCCTGGCGCATCAGATTCAGATGGAGGCAGAAAAGAAAGGTCTGGAGGCGGATATACTGCTGGAGGTCAATGTCGCAAAGGAGGAGAGCAAATTTGGATTTTTCCTGGAAGATGCGGAAGAGGCTATCCGGCAGATTGCAAAGCTTTCCCGCGTACATATTAAAGGACTGATGACTATTGCTCCTTTTGTAGAGAATCCTGAGGAAAATCGAGGAATTTTTCAAAAATTGTATCAATTTTCTGTTGACATAGCTGCCAAAAACATTGATAATGTTACTATGGATGTGCTGTCAATGGGTATGAGCAATGATTTTGAAGTAGCCATTGAGGAGGGCGCGACTATGGTACGGGTTGGAACCAGTATTTTTGGGGCCAGATAGAACCTAGGCAGCAGTCTTCCCGGTAAATCCAGATTAAGATATTGGAGAGTGTGAAATGAGTCTGTTGGGCAAGTTGATGGATACCATGAGATTAAATAACGACGATGAGGACGACTACTACCTGGATGACGATTTCGAGGAGGAAGCACCAAAGAAGGGATTGTTTTCCAAACGAAATGCAGATTACGATGACGAGGAAGAGTCCGAGCCGAAGCCCAGATTTTTAAACCGGAATAATTCTAAAGTTGTACCGATGAGGCGCAGTATGGAGGTGACGATGATTCGTCCCACTTCCATGGAAGACTCCAGAGATATTTGTGATTATTTGCTGGCAGGAAAGGCAGTGGTTCTGAATATGGAGGGAATCCACACGGAGATTGCCCAGCGGATTATTGATTTTACCTCTGGCGCTACCTATTCCATGAATGGAAATCTCCAGAAGATTTCCAACTATATTTTTATCGCCACGCCGGATTCGGTGGAGCTGTCCGGGGATTTCCAGGATATTTTGGCGGCAGGAGGCAACATTGGCAATATTTCCGGATTGAATATTCGGCTGTAACAAAGGAGAAATGTTTTTGCGGGGCAGACAAGCTTTGTCTGCCTATTTTTTTGGAGGACAGGAGGAAGAAATATGGCAGACAGAATGACCGTTCATAAGGACGGGAGAGCAATTTACGATATTGTGATGGACCGGGACTTTAAGGGGCTGCCAAGGGAGATGGAAAGGCTGGGAGCGGCCGGCCGGAGGATCTGCGTGGTGACGGATTCCAATGTGGCCTCTTTATATCTGGCTGAGATTCGCCAGCTTTTAGAAGGCTGCGGCTGTCTGGTGACGGAGTTTGTTTTTCCGGCGGGAGAGGAGCAGAAAAATCTGGATACGGTGCGAAAACTGTACGAGCATCTGATTTTAAATCATTATGAACGCCGGGATATTCTGGCGGCTTTGGGAGGCGGAGTGGTAGGAGATCTTACCGGCTTTGCAGCCGCTACTTATCTGCGTGGAATCGATTTTATTCAGATTCCAACTACTCTGCTGGCCCAGGTGGATTCCAGTATAGGCGGTAAAACGGGTGTTGATTTTGACGCATATAAAAATATGGTAGGAGCCTTCCATATGCCGCGTTTGGTTTACACCAATCTTGCAACGCTGCGGACTCTCCCGCCGGAACAGTTCTCTTCCGGTATGGGAGAAGTGATAAAACATGGGTTAATTCGCAACCGGGAGTACTATCGGTGGCTGAAGGAACATCAAAAAGAGATTAATCTCCGGGATTTGGAGATCTGCCAGACTATGGTGCTGGTAAGCAATCAGATTAAAGGCGAGGTAGTGGAGAAAGACCCAACGGAAAAGGGAGACCGGGCGCTTTTGAATTTTGGACACACCCTGGGACATGCTATTGAAAAATTGAAGGATTTTACCATGTTTCATGGCCACTGCGTAGGCTTAGGGGCTATAGCTGCCTCGGAAATCAGCGCAGACCGGGGGTTGATCTCTAAGGAGGAAGCAGAGGATATCCGACGTACCATGGAACAGTTTGGGATTCCCGCCTCTGTGTCGGGGCTTTCACGGGAGGAGGTTATTGCCGCTACCAAGCTGGATAAAAAGATGGAAGCCGGAGTAGTGAAATTTATCCTCCTGAAACAGATTGGTCAGGCCTTTGTGGACCGCACAGTTACGGACCAGGAGATGGAGGCAGGACTTGAATCGGTTCTGGAGATGGAAGAGGAGCAGAGACGATGAGAGGAAAAGGGATATTTTGCGCTGTGTTTTTGGCCGGTATGGCGGCGCTTACGGCTCTGGACCAGTGGACTAAGGCGCTGGCAGTTCGTTATCTTATGAATCAGACGCCGGTTGTGCTGATGGAAGGGGTTTTCCAGCTTCATTATTCGGAAAATAGGGGAGCAGCCTTTGGCCTTCTTCAGGGGAAGCAGTTCTTTTTCTTTTTGATTACGCTGCTGGTTCTGGGGGCGGCCGCCTATATGGTCTGGCACATGCCACCGGTGAAACGTTTTTTTCCAATGTGGTTTGCCCTCCTTTTAGTGGCCTCCGGAGCTGTCGGAAATATGATCGACCGGGTCAGCCAGGGATATGTGGTGGATTTTTTGTACTTTAACCTGATTAATTTCCCTATATTTAATGTGGCGGACTGCTATGTAACTGTTGGGGCATTCCTGCTGGTAGTGCTGATTTTCTTCTATTACCGTGAGGAGGAGATGGCCTGTTTTTCCCTGAAAAATAAAAAGGAGGACCTGGAGTGAGGGAGGAATTTCTGGTGTCCTGGGAGGAGGAGGATACCCGTATTGACCGGTATCTGTCCGGGGTCTGCCCCTCTTTCAGCCGATCCTATATACAGAAGCTTTTAAAAAACGGAGACATTCTGGTTGACGGCCAGCAGGTAAAATCCAGCTATGGCGTGAAGGAAGGGGACCGGATTGTGGTAGAGACGCCGGAAGCGGTGGAACCGGAGATTCAGGCGGAGCCTATGGACCTGGATATCCTCTATGAGGATCAGGATGTGATTCTGATTAACAAGCCTAAAGGAATGGTGGTTCATCCGGCGGCGGGACATTACAGCCATACCCTGGTAAACGGATTGATGTACCATTGCCGGGACCAGCTCTCCGGAATCAACGGTGTAATGCGGCCTGGGATTGTTCACCGAATTGATATGGATACTACAGGAGTGCTGATTGTGTGCAAAAATGACGCCGCCCATAATTCCATTGCGGCTCAGTTAAAGGAGCATTCCATTGTGCGAAGGTATCAGGCGATTGTCCATGGAAAGGTTAAAGAAGATGAGGGAGTAGTGGATGGGCCGATTGGGCGTCATCCGGTGGATCGTAAGAAGATGAGCATCAATTATAAAAACGGGAAACCGGCAGTGACCCATTATCGGGTGCTGAAGCGATTTGACCGGTATACCTATATTGAATGCCGTCTGGAAACGGGGCGGACCCATCAGATCCGGGTCCACATGGCCAGCATTCGCCACCCCCTTCTTGGGGACAGGGTTTACGGGCCTTCTTCCTGTCCGGTTCCGGGTCTTGAGGGACAGACCCTCCATGCAGGAGTTTTGGGCTTTATCCATCCCAGAACAGGAGAATATATGGAGTTTACGGCGCCTTTGCCCTCTTATTTTGAACATCTCATTCAAACTCTTCCAATTTGACAAAAATTGATAATTCGTCTGACAATGATAAAAATAGTTGAAATTTTACTATACTTTTCCCCTCCCCTGCGTTATAATATAGGTAAATATTATAAGTTTTACTATAGAAAGGGGTATGTGGAATGAGCGGAAATCTGGTTATTACCATTGGGCGGCAGAGCGGCAGCGGCGGAAAAATGATCGGCGAGAAGGTTGCGGAGCGTTTGGGAATTAAGTGCTATGATAAAGAGCTGCTGGCGATTGCCTCTAAAAACAGCGGTCTCTGCGAGGAACTATTTCAGCGCCATGATGAAAGGCCGACCAACAGCTTTTTGTATTCTCTGGTGATGGATTCTTACTCTATGGGATATACCGGGTCTACCTATGCGGATATGCCCATTAATCACAAAATCTTTTTAGCCCAGTTCGATACCATTAAGAAGCTGGCAGATGAAGCTTCCTGTGTTATCGTAGGACGATGTGCCGATTACGCGCTGGCCGATTATCCTGGTATGGTATCAGTTTTTATCTGCGGAGATGAGGCGGATAAAATTAAGCGGGTTCAGGAGTATTATGATCTGACAGCAGATAAGGCGAAAGAAGTTATGATTAAGACAGATAAACAGCGTTCCAGTTATTATAATTACTAAGACTTCCCATATCTAAAATGGGCTTCGCACCTTGAAAATTCAATATTTC
>OLVT01000935.1_pt1 | contig 28808 bp, 30 predicted proteins | sample 1673241 | NCBI WGS metagenome assembly OLVT01 (sample SAMEA3178936, study PRJEB25190) | human gut metagenome | biome: human gut; feature: human-associated habitat; material: faeces | place: Austria | collected 2013 | reverse complement strand
TGAAATCACAATTTATTCTTGTAGCCTGCCGCTGATACCGTCTGGATTGTGCTTTTCCTTTCGTTTTTTGTTCCAACTAATTAGCCATGAACTGCTTCATACCCTGAGACTTTGCACCAGGGTTATCGTTGCCGTAACCTTCCAGAAGGTTGATCGCACCCCAGATACCAAGACCTGCACCGAGTGCTACTACGAGAGTCTGCAGAACAGTTACTGCGCTGTTGAAAAATGCCATAATAAAATCCTCCTTGCCACTTTGGGCTGAAATAATGATAGTTGCTGCCGTGATGTTCGCCGTGTCCCTTTCGGCCTGTTTCTTGTTTTCGCTAACCGCGCCGGTTTGCCTTAAGGACCGGTCACTGCATCAGGGCAAAATAAAAGCCCTCTGTTTTCTGACAGAAGACTTACAAACGATAGTGATTAAATGTGGATCTCGACCTTCCGGCTGTCATAGTAGCCTAAGATATCGAGGATCTCTTCCAGGTACTTCTTACTCCTGGCATACTTTTCTCCGATATCCAGACGGATCCAGATCGTTGTTTCGCTCGGCACAGTATCGATGCTGATGATGTGGTCAGCATTCAGATACTCTTCGCCGGTGTAGATGAATTTCGCCATGCTTCCTCCTTACCTTGACTGGTCCAGTTTCTTCGGGGACTTAGGTGCTGCAGGGGCATGGCCGTCAGCTTTTTTTGCTGACAGATCCGAGAGAACAGAGCCCCTGTCCCTATCCTTATAGGACTCCAGCATGCTCTTAAGCTCTGCACTGGAAACCTGACGAGTCTCCTTGGACCAGATGCCCTTGCCGCTTTCATCGATCCCGGTCTTTACCGGACGGGATACAGTAAAGATTGCATCGGGGACGACCTTCATCCAGACGCCCTTGCCAAACTGGTTGTCATGGATCATCTTCGGGGAGATCACAAAGCTTTCCCAGGGATGCTTATCTGCAGGATCTGCATTGGGAATCTTTACCTCAACCAGTTCCTTGCCTGCCTTGGAAGTGAATGGATCACCAACTAGGCCTTTGCCGAACTTGATGGTGATCTCTTCGGCTGCAGGCGGCGTGATCATCTCGCCCCTGGCCATCATTTCCTCGGCTTCTTTGACGAAATCAGGGATCCCGTCATTTACAAAACCGGCTTCATAAGCCATTTCATTTTCTCCTTATCCTTCAGCATCAATGACTAAGAACTCATCGCTTGCCTTGAGCTTTGCCCTGGTATCCAGGAATTTCTCAATGTCGAAGGTTAGCTTCTTGTCACTGTCTGCCGTATATTTGAAGTTCGGGTGCTGTGTCAGATCATATTTATCTGACAGAAAAGGACGAACGCCGCGCAGCTGCAGGATGCATTTGCTGCCTTCCATGACAGCCAGTTCATCCCGGCTCATCAGTTCCTTACCAAGCTTCTGATAGTTTGTTCCGTAGCTGGGACTGTTGCCTCGTGTATCCGAGGTATTGAAGGTATCGATCGTTTCCTTGCCCAGGGCTTCGGCCAGGTCTTTCAGAGTGGAAGGCTCGCTGCCGCCTAAGAAGATCTGCGTATCGCAGTTGCCGATGATGGTATCGGCGTTGTCCTTATAGATCGCTTTCAGCTGTGACTTGGCCTGCAGCACCAGACAGGCTGAGATCTCACGGCTTCGGATGGTGGCGATCAGCTTTTCCAGGTTCGGGATCTGGCCGATGTTCGCCATCTCATCGATCAGGCAGCGCACATGCACCGGAAGTCTGCCTCCGTAAACATCGTCTGCCTTCTCACACAACAGGTTGAACAGCTGTGTGTAGATCATACTGATCAGGAAATTAAAGCTGCCGTCTGTATCTGACATCATCAGGAACAGGGCAGTTTTTTCATCTCCCAGGGTATCCAGCTCCAGTTCGTCATACATGGTGATGTCGCGGATCTCCTGAATATCGAAGGGAGCAAGCCTGGCACCGGCGGACACAAGTATGCTTTTTAAAGTTTTGCCCGCCGCAAGCTTGAACTTGGCATATTGGCGGACTGCGAAGTGGTCAGGCTTCTGTTTCTTCAGTGCTTCAAACATCAGATCCACCGGGTTCTGGAACTCTTCGTCATCCTCTCGGACCTCCATGGCATTGATAAACTCGATCAGAGTGGCGAAGTTCTGTTCCTCCTTCGGTGCTTCATAGTGGATATAGCCGATCAGTGCACAGTAGAGCAGCGTTTCCGCCTTATCCCAGAACGGGTCGCCACCCTTACCATCGCCCTTGGTGTTGGCCATGAGAGTCGTGGTCAGCTTCAGGATGTCCTTCTCCGAATGGATATAGGCAAATGGATTGTAGTGCATCGACTTTTTGAAGTTGATGGTGTTGAAGATCTTGATCCGGTAATTCGCATGCACAAAGGCATTGCCGACCTCAAGAAGCGTTGTGCCTTTTGGGTCAGTTAAAACATAAGAACTGTGAAGTTGAAGCAGGTTCGGCTTGATCCAGAAACGAGTCTTACCGGAACCGGAACCACCGATGATCAGTACGTTTTTGTTCCTGGCGTGCGCCGGGTTCTTGGGACGGTTGCCCATCATGAGGCGTTCCGTCCTGGTGAGGATCACGTTGTTTTCAAAGACAGGATCCATAAATGGCTCGATATCCTTTGGTCCGCCCCATCGGGCAGAACCGTATTCTTCATTGTGCTTATAATGCTTGGCATTCTTGCCGCGAAGATACACGGCAAGCCTTAAGCCGCCGCCGCAGATTGCACCGATGAAGAGATCCAAAGGATGGAAGCTCGGCATTGGGTTACTGAAGGCCACACCTACCATACTGAAAAAGGAGACCAGCTTTTTGGAGTAGTCAGCTCCTTCTGCCAGTCTCCAGGCCTCACCGATATTGGTGCAGAGCAGGCCAAGCAGTACATAAGGGAGGGAGAGGATCAGGATTTTTTTCAGTTTCTTTGTATTCATCGGTCCTGAACCCTCTCTTTCTGTTTCTGCAATACCTTTGCAGGCAGTGCAGCCACGATCTCCTTCAGCTTGCTCAGCTGCTTCAGAACGCTCGGCTTCTCCTTACTCTTCAGAACATCTGCCGTATACGCATTGAATGCAGAGGTCAGTGCATCCGCATCCCTGGCCTTGAAGAAGCAGACATACTTCGGAATTTCACCAGTCTTATCTTTCACGATGGCATAGTCAACGCCATAGCTTCGGGCATATTTTTCAAAGCCCCGGATATCGGTTTTCGCGATATCGATGCTGGAAACACCTTGGTTCTGACCGATCAACTCCTTGATTGACTGCTTTCCGACAGGCTTTTCGTTGGCGTTTTTTGCCTTCACATTGGCCCTGTGCTGCATATACTTTTTGAAGCCTGCGATCAGGGTATTGGCCGTAAGCCTGGTTGTACTGATGGCCAGGTTCACCGTCCTGTTTTCAATTTCTTCCTGCAATTATGGTCACCTCCTTTGCCGGAGCAGAGGATCAGTGACCGTCATGCTCAGGCTTCTTGTGCTTGGGTTTTGCAGCCTTTTCAGCCTTCTCGGCTGTATGAGCAGCTTCCTTCGGCTTCTTATCAGCAGTTTCCTCAGGAACAGGGAAAGCCATAATGCTCTTGCCCATCTTGATGAAGCCCTCCGGCTGCTGAAACATATCCGAAAACTTGCTCAACTGTTCCTTACTGAGAGAACCAAAGCTGTCCTCAGTAAGACCGACTACCATGAAAGGACCGGCGACGATGTCATAGACCTCGCCCTGGTCATCACGGAGTGCACGGTTCAGGGGAAGTCCCTCAAGCTTGCCCTCCTCGTTCATGATCAGACCGACATTATCATCGAAGGGATATGCCACTTCGATACTGCCGCCGACCACGGCCTGCAGATCCTCCAGTTCAGTACCGACCTGCATCTCATAAGGTCTTTCACCTGGATTGACCATGAGAACGGTAATGGTTTCCGGCTGTTCGGCAGCCATTTCCTCACGGGCAGCCATTCTCTCCTCGAAAGCGGAAGCCTTCTCGAAAATGTGCTCGTCCGCATCATAGTGGTAAGCCACATCAGCCAGTCTGTCGCCGGGTGCAACCTCACTTTCATTGATGGAAGCGACCATCTCAGAAAGCTCCTCAGCATTCATGGTACCGTCATCAGGAATAAAGAGCACCTCATGAATGGAAGACGGGAGGACGAAGAAGTCCCCGCCGAACTGTTCAGCTGCCTGATCCATAAAGCCGGGATAAGCCATAACACCGGCACCGTTCATGCCGCTCTCAACGGATGCGACCCACATGGGAGAGGGAGGCATCTCAAACATGCCGCCGGTAAGCTCTGCCATCACTTCAGACATATTTCTGAGTCTGACAGGATTGTTTTCAGGAGCAACAGCCAAAGCATCCTGCATGAGCTGCTCCTGGGAAATGTGCAAGGACTGCAGTACCTGATCGGTAACCAGAATACTGGCAGCGCCCTGTTCGGTATTTTCTAACTGGAAGCGGCAGACAACGGCCAGATCATCCAGCTCCTGATGAGGAACGGTCTGAAGCATTTCCGCGTTTTCCTTTGCGGAGATCACCTGCAGTACCAGCTTGTCCTTCATTTGGTCATAATCCAGAAGGTCCGATGCATGGATCTGAGGCATCTGATCCAGTGCCTGCTGACAGGCTCCGGCAAACTCAAAGGCAACATCTGAATACTCAGCACCAGCCCGGAGCTTTGCAAAAAGAGGCTCTACATTTATGCTGGCACCGACATTGCTGCCCTCAGGAGTGACAGTGATACCGGTATAGGATTCGCCCTGAAGCTTACTTACCTCACGGACAGAGAAGTCGATATCGGGTCTTGCGACCTTCATATCTTCAATAAGCTGGGCAGTAAACTGTTCAAAATCCATAGAGCACCTCCTTACATCATGCCGATGAAGTGAATCTCACCATCAGCGGCATCCATGAGTGCCTGGAAGGGACACTGACAGCATTCACAGCAGTCGCAGTCATCCTCCTCGTCATTCTCCTCATTCTCATCAATCTCGTCAGAGCCTTCGGAAAGAATACCGGTAAGCATCTCGGAGACAGTGATCAATGCATCACCAAGCTCCTCTAAAAGCTCGGCCACCTCACCGATCTCAGCCTCAAGAGCATCGAAGCTCTCACCGATGTGTTCCACGGCCTGAGCCTCAGCCTTTAATCTGTGCATGGCTTCGACCTGCTTTCTCATCTGATTCATATCAAACTTGTTCATCGTAAGTTCTCCTTTACTTGAAATAGAAAAAGCACCGTCAAAAGGTAGTGTTTTGACAGTGCTCATATGGTTATCGTCCCTGGTCACGCTGCTTACGCTTTTGCCACTGTTCCAACAGCTTGATGATGGTATCCTGCATCTGCTGGGTGGAGTATGACTTCGGGAAGTATTTGCGGAGCGTTTCATTGCGGAAGGTGACACGCTCCAGATCACCTTTCTTTACTTCGGTCATGATCTCTCGGACGGCATCCAGTGTGAATCCACCTTCCTGACTCAGCTTTTTCATGCGCTGTGCCTGGGAAAGGGAGGGAGCTGTCTGCGCCATGTCCATGGCCTCCATAAAGATTTCCTGCTCTTCGGGTTTCAGGTAAGACAGTTCCACCGCAGGATTGAAGGATATCTGCTTCTGATCCACCATCTCCAGAAGGTCGGGGATCAAGTTGGTAAGACGGATGAAACGAAATACCGTAGCCTCACTTTGTCCTGTTTCTTGTGCCACCTTGCTTCGCGAATTCTGCTTCTGTTCAACTTGAACAGAAGTGTGCTGACCTTGGTGATTCAAAGCATCCAGCTTCATCTTATAAGCAAAAGCCCTCTCACTAGGCAGAATGCTTTCTCGCTGCAGGTTGCTGTCTACCATGAGGACCGTCGCTTCATCATCCGTCATATCACGAACAATGACCGGAACCTCATCCAACCCTGCAGCTTCAGCTGCGTGAACTCGCCGGTGCCCGGAGATGATCTCATAACCGCCATCTTCCAAAGGCCTTGCGATGATGGGAGTCAGCACACCGTACTGGGCAATACTTTCGGTCGTCCTCAGCATCGCCTCATCATCGACTACCTTAAACGGATGATTCTCGAAAGGAACCAAATCAAGTATCGAAATACTCTGAATGCGTTCCTGTTTTGCCTCAGCGCGGCTCGCATCTGTTTCGAAGATATCATCGTAACTGCTCAAGCTGATGTTTGCGCCTTTTTTCGGCATCATGGATCACCTCCTTTGTAAGCTGCCTGTAGGCATCAGCTACCTTTCCGCCGGGATCATGAGCAAAGATGCTCTTGCCCTCGGCACTGATCTCGGCTGCACGGACAGACCTTGGTATCTCCACATCGAACACCTTCAGCTTACTGCCATAGGCTTCTCGGATAAGAGATGCGATCTCCTTGGCGTTGTTTGTTCGGGAGTCCACCATTGTGAGAAGAATCCCTTCCACCCGAAGCTTTGGATTGATCTGCCGTTTCACCTTGTTGACTGTCTGAAGTAACTGCTCCAGACCTTTTGCGGACAGATACTGTGCCTGAACCGGCACCACCAGCTGGTCCGCTGCAGCCAGTGCATTGACCGTTAGCATTCCAAGGGAAGGCATACAGTCCAGGATAATGAAGTCGTATTCCTTTTTCAGAGGCTCCAGGTACTGCTTCAGAACCGACTCGCGGCTCATAGCATTTACCAGAGAAACCTCTAATCCTGACAGTGCAATGCTCGCAGGCATCAGGTCCACGCCTTCCTCGTGAGTCAAGATACCTTCCTTTAGGGGGATAGGGATATCCTGCATGACCTTTGCCATCTGATCGGATACCGTCACCGGCAGGTCATCCGGCCTCGGATAACCTAAGGAAATCGTGAGACTGGCCTGCGGATCCATATCCACCAGAAGGACTTTCTTACCTTCCTGCACCATGCCGATACCAAGATTCTCAGCTGTGCAGGTCTTACCGGTTCCGCCTTTCTGGTTTACACAGGCGATAACCGTTGCTTTGTTCTGCATTTCTTTGTAACCACCTCCTTAAAACTTGCCGGAAGCCATGTCGTTGTTTACCCATGCCTGGTAGTATGGGCTGATGGTCGTCGGGGCATTGAAGAGAGTGGCCAGCAGATACTGCTTCATGTTGCGGACCTCGGTCGTATTCTTCTGCAGGCAGATGAGAACGTAGTCGATATGGTCCTTAGTGAGCTTCATAAGTCTGCTCTTGACCACTTCGGTTGGCTTATCATCTCCGGCAATACGGATGGTCTTTCGTTTGGAACAGCAGGTGTCCACCAGCAGATCCAGAATACCTTCCAGAGTTTCCTCATCGAAGCGATGCTCCTGAAGCAGAAGGTCGAAGTAAAGACTTTCTCTGAAATAGCTTTCATACTGAGCATGCTCACGCATCCCTTCATTCCTATCTGCCGATAAGAAAGGATCAGTATCACTATATTCAGTATTATTTATCTCAGTATTACTTCCTCGTACTTCGGAAGATTCCAGAAACTGCGTTTCTACGACTCCAGAATCGTCCATTTTACGATTCAAGATCCGACCATTCTGTCCGACAGATAGAAAGTTCTTCACATAGATGAGATTTGGCTTCCCAAGTCCCTGGCGTTTTCTCTCGATCAGCCCTGCGACCACCTCCAGCTCACGAAGCATCCGGTTGACCTTCTTATCACTGCAGCCGATGGCCGTCATGATCTGGTCGATGGTGTAGATGATATACACACGGCCCTGTTCATCCACCCAGTTGTTTCTGGCGGATAAGCCCATGCGGTCCAGGAACAATCCGTACAGAATCTTGGCTTCTGCGGACACATCCTGAAAGGCAGGGTCTGTAAACATCACCTTAGGGACACGATAGAAGGAAAACTGATCCGACTGCGCCCCGTAGAAATAATCAAACACCCATCTTCACCACCTCCTTCACGAACTTGTCCTTCTTAAGAGGTTTATCGCGAAGAGTGGAACGGCCATGATCGTAAAAACATCTGGCATACAGACAGGAGCGGTACTTGAATTCCGGCTGGTAGTAAGGGCATTTTCTGCAGCTTGCAGGTGCCTGATCTCCGGCCTTTTTCATCAGCTTCTCGTAATGACGGAAGCGTTCCTCGGCTTTACTCATGGGAACCACCTGCCTTCTTACGTCTTTCCTGAAGCCACTTGTCCAGGTCCTTGTAACAGCAGGCGCTGACACAGGGCTGGCCTTTGGCATAACAGCAGCCTTCACATTTCTTTTCCTGTTCGGTCATCACGACCTCTGCCAGGTAGTAGCAGTTCTCCTTGCCCAGAATGCAGCCAATGGCCTTGTTCTTATAGAAATAACAGGCACGGCAGCTATCCGGACGGTCTGCATGGTATCTGATACCATCGATCACTTTTGTCTTACTCATAGCGATATCCTCCTTGAAGTGTTACATCTCAGGGAAGTCCTGAAATGACAAAAGCCCCGCAGTGATTTTCGTCACCACGGGGCTATGTAAGATATCGATTATTTAATTGTGAGGGAGAGAGCAAACTGAAATTTATCTCTTACAAACAGTATTCATAAATACAATCATAACTACACAATCAATTAACGTAATTGCAAGAAAAATGTATGCAAATACGGCTGGCATAATTTCTTCCCATATCGCCATTACAAGAACCAAAACAGTTATCACAGACATTCCTGCTCCTGTGACTCTACATAATTTCTTTTCGTCATATTTGCTTTTTTCTGATTTACTTGCTGTATTATATCCTGCAATTAGACCTGCACCACGACCAGTAAGTAATACTATACTCATTAAAGCTAAAATAACAAATGCCACCCACATTATCCAGTCTGGACCGTTACTTATATCTTTAAGTGTCATAACCTTACCCTCCCAAAAATTCGAATTTCACTTCCCACCGGCTAACCCAGGCGGGCGATTTTGGATTTTCAAAGATTTAAAAACATTTCCGCTAAAGCCGTCTCAAATTTCTTTGCAAAAAAATTTTTCACGATATGGAGTCCTCGGAAATTTCAGCCCGAAAACAGGCTTTTCTGCACAGAAATACATAGAGAAACAATGGAGAACAGTTGACAGGCCGCCGGATTTAGCAGAAGCCTCAGAAGCGGCATTTTCGGCCCGTTAGCATATCAGGCCGGATATTGGTTTTCTGCAAGAGGACCCCTTTTTATATTAGCGGAAAACGGCCTCAAAATCTCTGAAAAAGTAACGCGGAAGACATTTTTCGTATCTTCCGCGGTTGTTGACTGGCGTCCCTGGCGGGATTCGAACCCACGGCCTTTCGCTTAGGAGGCGAACGCTCTATCCTGCTGAGCTACAGAGACATTTATTCAAAAAACCCTTATTTTTCAAGGCTTTTCAGCCTTCCGGGTAAGGACCGGTGTTCTTTTTGAACTCTGTTTGGATTAGCAGATCCGCCGATTTTCTCATCGAATTTCGAAGGCGATTTTGCTAACGAACACGATATCCTGAGTTCTGCGTTAGCAAAACCCGTGAAAAGTGAACGGCGAGTCGAACTCCAAGCAAGAAATGAATTTTTCAAAATTTCTCTGTTAAACATTTCCTTAGGAGGCGGACCCTCTATCCAACTGAGGTACAGAGACGTGTATTAAAAAATGGCGTATTTTCAAGGTTTTTTACCCTTAGGACTACGTCTTACCTGCATTATTATAACTCAGCGGGTTTTCAAAATCCAGCGTTTTGAGATTTCAAAAACCCGCTGCATTCGAACTACGAACCTGATTTGGAAAAATCATTTGGCCCGTGATTAACATATTCTTAGGAGGCATGTGCTCTATCCAACTGAGCTACTGAGACATAAAAACAAAAGTTTTCGCGAGCGGCTTTTTCGTGCGGAATCGCAGCACGCGATATATTTATATTACTGCATTGAGAGCAAAAAGTCAATTCCGAATGCGGTGAAAAAAGTAAAGTGCAGCTGTGCAAAATTAAAAAATCATAATCTTGCAAGCGGGTGCAGAAAGTGATATGATACAATTATATATATGGGGTTAATGAGGGGAATCACGAAACCCATTTATTTCCCGAAGGAGGGGGCATACTTGTGAAACAAATGCACATCACCGAAACGGTGCTGCGTGACGCGCAGCAGTCGCTGATTGCGACGCGAATGCCGTTTGAGGATTTCGAGGGCATTCTCGATGAGATGGATCAGGCCGGTTATCACTCGATTGAGTGCTGGGGCGGTGCGACCTTTGATTCCTGCCTGCGCTATCTGCATGAGGATCCGTGGGAGCGTTTGCGTAAGATCAAATCTCACATGAAGAACACCAAGCTGCAGATGCTGCTGCGCGGTCAGAACCTGCTCGGCTATCACCATTATTCGGATGATACCGTGCGCCGTTTTGTCCGCAAGAGCATCGAGAACGGCATGGATATCATCCGCATTTTTGATGCGCTGAACGATCTGCGCAACATCGAGACCGCTGTGGACGAATGTCTCAAGGCAGGCGGCCATGCACAGGGTTGTATCTGCTATACGCTGAGTCCGATCCACAATCTGGAGATGTTCGTTTCGCTCGGCAGGCAGATCGAAGCCATGGGCTGCAACTCGCTGTGCATTAAGGATATGGCGGGCATCATGTCTCCGCAGGAGTGCTATGACCTGGTTACCGCACTCAAGCAGAACATCAAAATTCCGGTTTATGTGCATACACACGCAACCACCGGTCTGGGGTATATGACTTATCTGAAGGCAGCGGAAGCCGGTGCGGACGGCATCGACTGTGCGACCTCGTGCATGTCGGGCGGCACCAGCCAGCCGGCAACCGAGTCCATGGTCTACGCGCTGCAGCAGATGGGCTTCGACTGCGGCGTGGATGCTCACGAGCTGAACAGGATCAACGAATTTTTCATTCCGGTTAAGGATAAGTTCTCTGCAAACGGCACCTTTGACCCGTATGTCCTGTCCACCAAGACGGATGCGCTCATCTACCAGATTCCGGGTGGCATGCTGTCCAACCTGGTGGCACAGCTGAAGGCACAGAACGCAATCGATCGTCTCGATGAGGTACTCGCCGAAACACCGCGCGTGCGTGCCGATATGGGTTATCCGCCGCTGGTAACGCCGCTTTCACAGATGGTCGGCGTACAGGCAACGGTCAACGTTCTCCTCGGCGGCCGTTACAAGTCGATCGGCAAGGAGATCAAGAGCTACATCCGCGGCGAATACGGCAAGGCACCGGGCGAAGTCAATCCCGAACTCGCCAAGCAGGTGCTCGGTGACGAACAGCCGATGACCGGCCGTTTTGCCGATACGCTCGAGCCGGAATTTCCGGCTGCACGCGAGCATCTCGGCACGCATGCCCGCAGTGAAGAGGACGTCCTGTCCTATATCGCATTCCCGCAGCAGGCAGAGCAGTTCTTTGAGCGCCGGGAGCAGACCTTCACCGCAAGCTATTCGTTCAAGGAGGTTAAGTGAGCATGGTACACGATCCGATCAGCGTACTGGACGCGCTCATGATCGCCCTGTCCGGTATCGTTATTGTATTTTTGATGCTGGCACTTCTCTGGGGTGTCATCGCTGTTATTTCCCGTGTGATGGGCGTGCTCGAAAAGCACACCGCGCATCCGGCTTCGGTCAGTGCAGCGGCTCCTGCGGCTGCGGCTCCGGCAGCAGCACCTGCACCGGCACCGGTTCCGCAGGTCAAGCTAGAAGGCGTCAGCGAGGTGGAGGCGGCTTGTGTTATGGCTATTGTCAGCCACGAAACGGGCATTCCGCTCGATCAGCTTGTATTTAAGTCCATCAAGGCGGTTTAAGGGGAGAAAGAAACATGAAATATCAGGTATCGCTTAACGGCAAGCAGTTTGAAGTAGAAGTAGAAAAGGGGGCGGTAAGCGCAGTACCGACCGGCGCGGCTCCCGCACCGGCACCGGCTGCAGCAGCACCGGCACCCGCGGCAGCGCCGGCTCCGGCAGCAGCACCCGCAGCAGCGCCTGCAGGCGGCGAGACCGTCGCAGCGCCCATGCCGGGCACTATTCTGGATATCCGATGCACGGCAGGTCAGGCCGTTAAGGGCGGCGATGTGCTGTTCATTCTCGAGGCCATGAAGATGGAGAACGAGATCTGCGCACCGCATGACGGCACGGTCGGCACTGTCTGCGTACAGAAGGGCGCTTCCGTACAGACCGGCGCAGTACTCTGCACGATGTAACGGGAGGCGCGTACTATGCAATTTTCGTTTTTCGGTGCATTAGGCAGCATTCTGGCAAGCTCGGGCTTCGCGTCCTTCGCGGAGGATCCGCGCAGCCTGATCATGATCATCATTGCATGCGTGCTGCTGTACATGGGTATCGGCAAAAAGTTTGAGCCGCTGCTGCTCGTTCCGATCGCATTCGGCATGCTGCTGGCCAACCTGCCGCTGACCGGCCTGCTCAACGCACCGGTTGACGGTTCCAGTCCCGGTATGCTGTGGGTGTTCTATCAGGGCGTCCAGCATGCGATCTATCCGTCCATCATCTTCCTCGGCATCGGTGCCATGACCGACTTCGGCCCGCTGATCGCGCGTCCGTCCTCGCTGCTGCTGGGTGCAGCGGCACAGCTCGGTATCTTCTCCGCATTTCTGCTCGCGCTTGTGCTCGGCTTCCCGGGCAAGGTTGCGGCAGCCATCGCCATCATCGGCGGTGCGGACGGCCCGACTTCCATTCTGGTCGCATCCCGTCTGGCAGCGGATTATCTGCCCGCCATCGCTATTGCGGCGTACTCGTATATGGCGCTCATACCGCTTATCCAGCCGCCGATCATGCGTCTGCTGACCACCAAGAAGGAGCGCGAGGTCAAGATGGAGCAGCTGCGTCAGGTCTCCAAGACCGAGAAGATCGTATTCCCGATCGCAGTTGCCATCATCGTTATCCTGCTGATTCCGGATACCGCTCCGCTGATCGGCATGCTCATGCTGGGCAATCTGCTGCGTGAGTGCGGCGTAACCGACCGCCTGAGCGACACCGCGCAGAACGCGCTGTGCAACATCGTCACCATCTTCCTCGGCCTGTCGGTAGGCTGCAAGGCGATTGCGTCCACCTTCCTGACCTGGGAGACCATCAAGATCATCATCCTCGGCCTGATCGCGTTCACGTTCTCGACCGTCGGCGGCCTGCTGTTCGGCAAGGTCATGTATAAGCTGACCGGCGGCAAGGTAAACCCGCTGATCGGCTCGGCCGGTGTATCTGCCGTTCCGATGGCAGCCCGCGTTTCGCAGGTTGAGGGCCAGAAGGCCAATCCGGCAAACTTCCTGCTCATGCACGCCATGGGCCCGAACGTAGCCGGTGTTATCGGCTCCGCTGTTGCCGCAGGCTTTGTCCTCAAGGTATTCGGCGCGTAAGTGCAAAGCAAAAGAACCCGAATTTTAGGGTTCTTTTTTTTACGCTTTTTGGTTGAGAAGAATTGGGAATAATGGCCGTCTATTTGTAACGGTATGCACACGATATCCCGCAGGGAGAGCACATTGTGCTCCCACGCAAAGGTAAAACATCACGCTAATTCTCCATCTTCCATTTTCCATTCTCAGTTTTTTATGCTTTCTTGACAATTTATGTTGCACTGTTTTATAATAAATGCAAGAAACGAACGGGTGGTCCTTATTGTGCAGGTACTAAAAGACGAACTTCGACACAAAATTCTGCTCGAATCCGAGCATTTATTCCTGCAGCGCGGGTACGACCGCACCTCACTGCAGATGATCGCGGACAAGGTAAATATCAGCAAGAGCAACCTCTACCACTACTTCAAAAACAAGGAGGAGCTGTTCTACGAGCTGACCGACAGCGCTGCAGACGGCCTGAAGCGCATGATCCTGCGCTTCCGCAGCATGCGGTTTGACCTAAACATGGACGCGCAGGAATTCCGCATGCTGCTCACCGAGGAGGTACTCTCACTGCTGCTGGCGGAGAAATACGGCCTTCTTCTTATCATGGAGCAGGCCAACGGCACTCGATATGAAAACCTGCGGCCGGTAATGATTGAGCTGATTGCGTCCAAGATCGTGCCCATGCTGGCTGACGAGGAGAACAGCCCGATGATGGCACAGATCATGGCACGCAATCTGGTGGACGGGACGGTGCACATCCTCAAGAACCGCGTTCGCCCGAGCGAGGTCCGTGCCGGACTGAATCAGCTGATCACCTATCACACACAGGGAATGCACGCGCTGCAATAGCAGCGCGTTTTCTTTTGCCCTTAAACGGATACAAATGCGTTCTAACCGTCCCCGAATCCACATACACTGTCACAGATGAAACCTCATCAGGTAGGAGGGAAACAGCGGTGAAGGGCTTACCGGAGGAGCGCACGATCCGTCTGGCGCAGTACATGATCGAGCAGAAGGCCACCGTGCGGCAGACTGCGGCACGGTTCGGAATATCTAAGTCAACCGTACATAAGGATATCACAACGCGCCTGCAAAAGCTGAATACCGAGCTGTATGAGCGCGTACAGACCGTTCTGCAGGTGAACAAGCAGGAGCGGCACATACGCGGCGGCAGAGCAACACAGGCGAAATACCGCGCCGAAGCGGCGCAGCGACGCGGTGAAAAATAAAAAAACCGACTTTCCAAGCGGAAAGTCGGCAAACAGAAGCAGCGTGACAGTGTTGCTGTATAAAGGCTTAAAGCAGGCCGAGTTCATGCGCGCAATCGCTGCAGACATTCTTACCCTTGAAGTGGATAATGTCCTTTGCGTTACCGCAGAATACGCAGGACGGCTCGTACTTCTTGAGGACGATATGATCGCCGTCAACGTAGATTTCCAGAGCGTCCTTTACTTCGATGCCCATAGTGCGGCGCAGCTCAATCGGAAGCACGATGCGACCAAGTTCATCAACCTTACGAACAATACCGGTGGATTTCATTTTAAACACACTCCATTTCTTTATCATAAAAAATGTATTACCAAATCCCACTCACTCGGGATGTTGGACGGAAGGGGGGAACACGATATGCTGTCCGTTATCTGGACGGTGTTCCTTTGTATGGCGCTGCTATGCGGTGCGGTCACGGGCAGGCTGGCAGAGGTTACGGCAGCGGTACCCACAGGGGCTGCGGAAGCGATCACGCTGGCGATCAGTATCACCGGGCTGATGTGCTTCTGGAGCGGTGTGATGGAGCTGCTGCAGGCTTCCGGACTGGCAGAGCGGCTGTCCCGTCTGATGGCTCCTGTTCTGCGTCCCTTGTTCGGAAGCGCATCGCAGGATAAACAGGCGATGGAAGCAGTAAGCGCCAATGTAACGGCAAATTTGCTGGGGTTATCCAACGCGGCAACGCCGTTGGGATTGCGTGCGTCAGAGCGGCTGTATGTTCTTGCAGGGCGGAGCGGAGCGCCGGATACCGTGCTGACGCTGATCGTGCTGAACGCAACCTCAATTCAGCTGATTCCGTCTACGGTGGCGGCGGTTCGTGCGGCTTGCGGAGCACACGCGCCATTTGATATTATGCTGCCGGTGTGGGGAGCTTCTGCGGCTTCCGTTGCGGCGGTGCTGCTCAGCAGCAAGCTGCTGCGTCCTTTTTTTCCGGATGGGGAATAGCGGGACAGGTAAGTGCGCCTTACAAGTAGTATTATCACACATGAAAAGCAAGAAATTTGTCGAATAAGCAAACAATTCTCGAAAAATTTCCAAACGAGGGAAATAATACAAGGAGGGAGATTGTTGCAGATTTTGCAGAACGCGCTCATTCCGGCACTTTTGGCGGGAATCAGCCTGTATGCGCTGTGCAAAGGCGTGGACGTATTTCCAACTTTTCTGCGCGGTGCAGCCGTCGGTTTGAAAACCGCGGTGCAGATACTGCCTGTTATGGTCGGGATGCTGACAGTCGTGTTCATGCTGCGCGCCTCAGGTGCCGTTGATATTGCGGCAAGCGTGCTCGCGCCCGCACTGCGTATACTGGGCATACCGAAAGAATGCACAGCCCTGACCCTGCTGAAGCCGATCAGCGGAGGAGGAGGACTGGCGATGGGCAGTGAAATTATACGACGCTGCGGACCGGACAGCTATGCCGGACGCGTGGCCGCAGTGATGCTGGGAGCCTCGGAAACCAGCCTGTACACAATCAGCGTGTACAGCGGGCACCTTGGTTTAAACCGAACCAGATATGCTGTATTTGCGGCATTGTGCGGTGATCTGGCAGCATTTACCGCCTCTGCAGCATTGGTTAGAATATATTTCCCATACAGTTAATATTATATCGTGTATGTTAAAAAATTACCATAGCTTATGTCAAAAAATAGCGAATTAAATAAACATTACTTGTATTATTTGTGCAATATGCAAAAAATACAGGCTGAGAAAATAAAAAGCATCTATGCCGAAGCACAGATGCTTTTCATATTGCAAAGCGATTACTTCTTTACGATTTCCTTGCCGAAAGGACCATCATAGTCGAAGAAGCCCTTGCCGGTCTTAACGCCCAGCCAGCCGGCACGAACCATCTGACGCATCAGCGGATGCGGACGGTACTTCGGGTCGCCGGTCTCGCGGTACAGCGTCTCCATGATTGCGAGGTTTACATCGTGGCCAACAAGGTCAGCGGTGTGCAGCGGGCCGGACTTCATGCCTGCGCCAAGCTGCATAGCAACGTCGATATCAGCAGGGGAAGCGATGCCGTCAGCAACGATACCCATTGCCTCGTTCATCATCGGGATCAGGATGCGGTTTACAACGAAACCGGGACCTTCCTTAACGGCAACCGGGGTCTTGCCCAGGGATGCCATCAGGTCAAATGCGGTCTGGAAGGTTTCGTCCGAAGTCTGGATCGCGCGGGTAACCTCAACCAGCTTCATGATCTGAGCCGGGTTGAAGAAGTGGCAGCCGATGAACTTGTCCGAACGGTGCGGGATGCAGGCAGCCATCTCGGTGATGGACAGACCGGAAGTGTTGGAAGCGAAGATGGTGTGAGCGGGGCAAATCTTGTCCAGCTCCTCCAGCAGGTCCTTCTTCAGATCCATGCGCTCCAGAATAACTTCCATGATGAAGTCAGCATTGGCAGCGTCCTTGCGGTCAACCGAGGTCTTGAGGGAAGCGAGCAGCTCGTCCTTGCGCTCTGCGGTCATCTTGCCCTTGCTTACGAGGAACTCGTAATCGTGTGTGATAACGGTCTTGCCGCGCTCGGTGAACTCCGGCTTGATGTCGATCATGGTAACGTCATGACCTGCGTTCAGGAATACCTCAGTGATGCGTGCGCCCATGTTGCCAGCGCCGAATACACAAACTTTCATGCTAAAATTAACCTCTCTCTCTCACTCTTTGCGGATGGATGAACAGGTATTGCGAATATTGATTAGTCAAAACCGCACAATCCGGTTTTGAATTGTGCGGTCCTGCTGTATCAATGCTTACTTATTCTTGAATTCCTTAGCCGGCTTGTCGCGGTTCTTGTCCAGGAAGTAAGCCATGCCGTACTTCTGATCCTCGGTAGCAAAGCACTGTGCGAAGCAGTTGCCCTCGAACTTCAGAGCGGAGTTCAGGTCGGTCTGCATGCCAACGTTTACAGCTTCCTTAACCAGGGAAACAGCGATCGGAGCCTGAGCAGCGATCTCCTCGGCCAGCTTTACAGCCTCGTCGAGCAGGTTCTCCAGCGGATATACGTAGTTAACCAGGCCCATGTCCAGAGCGTCCTGAGCGGTGTAGTTAGCGCGAGCAGTGTACAGCATTTCCTTAGCCTTGCCTGCGCCTACGAAGCGAGCCAGACGCTGGGTGCCGCCGCAGCCCGGGGTGATGCCCAGACCAACTTCAGGCTGACCGAAGGAAGCATTCTCGGAAGCGAGACGGATGTCGCAGGACATAGCCAGCTCGCAGCCGCCGCCGAGGCAGAAGCCGTTGATGGCAGCGATAACCGGACGCTTGAAGTTCTCGATCTTCCAGCAAACGCGGTTAGACTCGTTGCCGAACAGCTTGCCCTCTGCACAGGTCTTGGTAGCCATCTCGGAGATGTCAGCGCCTGCAACGAAGGAGTTAACGGTCTTGCCCTTCTTGTTAACGGTGGAAGAACCGGTCAGAACTACTGCATAAACGTTGTCCAGATCCTTAGCCAGCTCGTCGAATGCCTCTTCCAGCTGTGCGTACATGTCGGTGGACAGAGCGTTCATAGCCTTCATGTGCTCGATCTTAACAATCGCAACATGACCCTTTTTTTCGATTACTACGTCAGTCATTTTTAAGACTTCCTTTCAGAATATGTGCTATGAGCGTAAAACGCTCAAAAGCAATCTCCGTTCGGAGATTACCAAACATCCAAAGGATGTTTGCAGTCAAAATAGAACAGAAGCGAGCTTCTGTTCGTAAAAACCCGCGACATGCGCGTGGGTTTTTACACCCCGACCCAGCCGCCCTGGGCGGCGTCGTTCGGGTATCCAAAATCAGTTTCTACGGAACTGATTTTGGTATATAGGGGGCTTTTGAAGCCCCCTATAGCAAGATTTACTTGCAGAGCTCGTCGCGCTCAACGATGATAGCTTCGCCCATACCGCCGCCGATGCACATGGTAGCCAGACCGATGGTCAGGTCGCGCTTGATCATTTCGTGAATCAGGGTGGTGGTGATGCGGCAGCCGGCTGCACCGATCGGGTGACCCAGAGCGATTGCGCCGCCGTTTACGTTAACCTTGTCCATATCAAAGCCAAGCTCACGGTTAACAGCAGCAGCCTGTGCAGCAAATGCCTCGTTGGACTCGATCAGGTCGAGGTCAGCAACGGTCAGACCTGCACGGGACAGAGCCTGACGGGTGGACTCGATCGGGCCTACGCCCATGATGGACGGATCGCAGCCTACAGAGCCCCAAGCACGAACCTTAGCCAGCGGCTTGAGACCGTTTGCCTTAACGAACTCCTCGGAAGCGATGATCATTGCAGCGCCTGCATCGTTGATGCCGGAAGCGTTGCCTGCGGTTACGGTGCCGCCGTCCTTCTTGAATGCCGGGCGCAGCTTGCCGAGGATCTCCAGAGTGGTGTTCGGCTTTACATGCTCGTCGGTATCAAAGATAATGGTTTCCTTCTTCTTCTTAACTTCAATCGGAACGATCTCGTCCTTGAAGCGGCCGTTAGCGATGGCAGCAGCTGCCTTCTGCTGGGAAGCGAGAGCGATCTCGTCCTGCATCTCGCGGGTGATGCCGTACTTTTCAGCTACGTTTTCTGCAGTGATGCCCATGTGGTACTGGTTGAATACATCAAATACGCCGTCGTATACCATCATGTCGACCAGCTTCTTGTCGCCCATGCGAGCACCCCAGCGGGTATCGCGGGAGATGTACGGAGCACCGGACATAGACTCGCAGCCGCCTACCAGCATCATCTTGTTCTCACCGGAACGGATGATCTGGGTGCCGAGGGAGATGGCACGCATGGAGGAAGCGCAAACCTTGTTCAGGGTCATAGCCGGGGTGGTGATCGGCAGACCGGACTTCAGGCAAACCTGACGTGCTACGTTCTGGCCTACGCCGCCCTGCAGTACCTGACCGAACAAAACCTCGTCGATTGCTTCCTTGTCAACGCCTGCACGCTCGATAGCTGCCTTTGCAGCAGCGGTGCCAAGCTCGGAGGAGTGTACATCGCGGAGGGTGCCGCCGTAAGTGCCGATTGCAGTACGGGCAGCGGAACAGATGTAAACGTTCATTTAGCTGTTTCTCCTTTTCTACTGATGCGGCGAAAAAACTATGCCGCCGCATGGTGATGGAAACTCGATTTTCTTGAGTTCGTTAATATTTTATCAAACCATTCGGCAGAATGCAAGGGAAACTGGTCGATTCTGTAAAATTATATGAAAAGGCCGGTTTCCGTTTGCATAATCTGCACAAATAGAATTGATTAATCGTTAGCCAGACCCATCAGCTCGTCACGGAAGATGCGAGCGTCCATGGTCTTGATCTCGTCAGCCATCTTCGGAACGAATTCCATCTGGTCGAGGATCTGGGTCTGCAGGTCGATGCCCGGAGCGATCTCGGTCAGGGTAACGCCTTCCGGACGCAGCTCAAATACGCAGCGCTCGGTGATGTACAGAACCGGCTGATGTACCTCGTTAGCGTAATCGCCGGAGAAGGTGATGTGCTCAACCTGCTTAACGAACTTCTTCTTAGCGCCTTCCTGGGTGATAATGAGCTTGCCGTCCTTGCACTCAGTCTTGAGGCCCTTTGCAGTGAAGGTGCCGCAGTAAACAACCTTCTTGGCGTTCTGGGTGATGTCGATGAAGCCGCCTGCACCTGCCAGACGGGTGCCGAACTTGGATACGTTCAGGTCGCCGTTCGGAGCAGTCTCAGCCAGGCCGAGGAATGCAACGTCAAGGCCGCCGCCCTGATAGAAGTCGAACTGTACGTTGTGCGGGATGATGCACTGTGCGTTAGCAGCAGCGCCGAACTGGGTGCCGCCGTACGGTACACCTGCGATGGAGCCTGCCTCAACGGTCAGGGTCATCTTGTCGGAGATGCCTTCTTCAGCAGCTACGTTAGCGATCTTCTCCGGTGCGCCGGTGCCGAGGTTTACGATAGCGTCCTGCGGCAGCTCCATAGCAGCGCGGCGGGCGATGATCTTCTTAGCGTCCATCGGGATCGGCGGGATAGCGTCAACCGGGATGCGGAACTCGCCGGTCAGCGCACCGTCGTACGGCATGCCGAGGCACTGCATGTTCTCCTCCTCGGTGCCGACTACAACAGAGTCAACATAGATGCCCGGGATAGCAACCAGCTTCGGGTCCAGAGAGCCGCCCTGTACGATCTTCTCAACCTGAACGATTACCTTGCCGCCGGAGTTCTTGCAGGCCTGAGCCATAGCAGTTACGTCCAGAGGACCGATCTCACGATGTACGGTGCAGTTGCCGTACTCATCGCAGTAGGAAGCACGCAGGAATACAACGTTGATCGGGAAGCCCTTGTACAGCAGGCGCTCCTGACCCTCGATGTTAACGATCTTTACCAGATCTTCCTTGGTAACGTCGTTCAGCTTGCCGCCGCCGTTGCGCGGGTCAGCGAAGGTCTTCAGGCCAACGTGAGTGATGGTGCCGATGTTGTGAGCAGCGATATCGCGGTACATGTGCGAGATAACGCCCTGCGGCAGGTTGTAAGCCTCGATCTTGTTGTTCAGAGCCAGCTCGCCGAGCTTCGGAGCACGGTCCCAGTGGCCGCCGATAACGCGCTTAACCATGCCTTCATGGCCGTAATGGTCACCGCCGGTGCCATCGCGGTGGCCCTGACCGGCTGCAAAGAACAGGGTCAGGTTCTGCGGGTGGCCGGTCTCGAGAAAACGCTTCTCGAGAGCCTTGGAAAGGGTCTCCGGGCAAGCACAGGATACGAAACCGCCGGTAGCAATGGTATCGCCGTCCTGAACCTTCAGAGCAGCTTCCTCCGGGGTGATGATGCTTACTTTCTTCATGTTTATCAATCCTCCTGATAATAGTGCGACCGGTTTTACAGTGGTCACGCCTGTGACGTGAAAGACCTGATTCTATCTATCGCCTGCGGAATCTCATCCGCTGCGGCAACAACAACACGGTGCGCGGCCTCGATCTCCTCATAGAGATACGGGCAGCCGGTGCAGCCGCGCAGGATCAGCAGTACGTCATAAGGAACACCGTCCTCCGGATAGGAGAATGAGGCGGTGTCCTGCAGGGCAGCACAAATCGCCTTGTAGGCGTCTCCGCGCTCATAGCGCGGATTGCAGCCGCCGCAGAATTTTACCGTGCAGCGCAGCAAGGCGCACAACCCCTTTCAAGATGTTTCCATATGGGAACAGTATGGTATAACGCAAACACAGGCACTCACGGGTGCTCCATGAGTGCCTATAGTTTGCTCAGAGATTACTTGATGCGAGCAATCTTCTTTGCCAGTTCCTTCTTCATTTCAAGGTTGGACTGACGGGCAATCATGATGCGCTGAGCCTGCGGCGAGCCTGCACCGTGCATGGACTCCGGCAGATAGCCGACAGCTGCAGTACCCATGGTCATGTTCTCGATCAGGCGCAGCAGACGCATACGGTCCTCGGTCGGAACGGAAGCAACGCCCTTGAGGTACTTCTCGATGTACGGCTTGAGCTCCGGGTTGCGGTAATCAGCCTCGGACGGCTGGGTTACCATCAGGCCGCCTGCCAGATCCTGTGCCAGACGAGCGATCTCGTACGGGAAGCGGGTAACGTTCTGCTTGCAGACGTTAGCCAGCAGCAGGTCGATCAGGTAGTTGCCTGCCTTGGTCTTGGTGCCCTGAGAGGAGCAAGCGATACCGCAGCAGTACAGGGTCTCGTTCAGGTGAGTCATCTCGATCAGCTTGTCCTTAACGTGGGAAGCCTTGGAGGAGCCAGCCATATCGCCAGCCAGAGCGGTAGCGCCGATCAGAACGTCGCCTACGCCGACCTTGCAGCCGCCGTAAGACTGACGGTGATAGCCTGCGAAACGCTCTACGATCATGCCAGCAAACTTAACTTCGCCGTTGAGGAAGATGCGATCGTTCGGAACGAATACGCGGTCGAAGATAACGAGAACTTCGTGGCCGCCGTATACCTTGTTGCCTACGTCAATGTCGTTGTACTCTTCAATCTTGCGGGTGTCGCAGGACTGACGGCCGTAGATCAGGGTGATGCCCTTGGAATCGGTCGGTACAGCGAAGGAGATCGCGTAGTCCTCGTCGCCCTCACGCATGGAGATGGTCGGCATTACCAGAACCTCGTGAGAGTTTACAAAGCCGGTCTGGTGAGCCTTAGCGCCGGTAACGTATACGCCGTCAGCGGTGCGCTCTACAACGTGCAGGAACAGATCCGGGTCAGCCTGCTTGGACGGAGCGAGGGAACGGTCGCCCTTAACGTCGGTCATAGCGCCGTCAACTGCGAGGTCCTCATCCTGCACGCGGGTCAGGAACTTGAGGAAGTTCTCGTGGTACTTGGTGCCGCAAGCCTCGTCGATCTCGTAGGTGGAGGAGAAAACAGCGTTCATCGCGTCCATGCCTACGCAGCGCTGGAAGCAGGCTGCAGTCTTCTGACCGAGCAGACGCTGCATCTTAACCTTCTTGATCAGGTCGTCGGTGGACTGATGCATGTGGGTGAAGCGGTTGATCTTCTTGCCGGAGATGTGGGAGGTAGCAGTCATCAGATCCTGATACTGCGGGTCCTCAGCCAGCTCGTAGGTAGCGGCGAAGGAGTTCAGGGAAGGACGGATAACCGGGTCGTCAACCGGATTCTCTACCTTCTTACCGAACATATACAGGTTGAGGTTCAGCTTGCGCAGGGACTCAATGTACTGGTCTTTGGTCATCATAAGTGATCAAGTATCCTTTCTCATTACAATTTGGTACACATAACATGAATAAAGAAAATAGAGCGGGGAGACGGGACTCCCCGCCCTATTCAGGCGTTACATGCGGAAATTAGAAGCACTCTTTGTATACGCGCTCGCTGAGCTCGATGCTCCACGGACGGTAAGAGTTGGTGATCAGACGCTGCTGGTTTGCATCAACAGACAGTGCAAATGCCTTAACGTCCTCTTCCTTGAAGCCGTACTCATGCAGCGGCTTCAGGTGCAGAACCTTCTCCAGGGTTACGTTCAGGGTGCGCAGAGCGTCTTCCTTGGTGCAGCCCAGGCAGCGAGCAACGATTTCCTTGAACTTGCCCAGCTCGCCAGCCGGCTCGTACTCGTCGTACATCTCGAGGATCTTGCCGAACAGAGCGTAGTTGGACTCGCCGTGCGGAACATGGTAGGTGCCGCCGAGCGGGAAGGACATGCCGTGTACGGTTGCACAGCCAGCCTTCAGGAATGCGATGCCTGCAAACAGGGAAGCATGAACGAACTCGCCAAGGTAATCCATACGAGCGTCCGGGCCTTCCAGAGCGATGCGGCGGAAGCCCTCGAGGATCATCTCCATAGCCTTAACGGAGAACATCTCGGAGGTAACGGTCTTGCGGTGCGGGGACAGGAAAGACTCGGTAGCGTGGATCAGAGCATCGATAGCGGATGCTGCGAACGGCTTGTACGGCAGGGTCTTGAGCAGATCCGGAATCAGGCAAACCTTGTTCGGGATGATGTCGTCGGAAACCAGGCCGAGCTTGGTATCGCCGCCGGTCAGCTTGCCGTCCTTCTCGTCCTTAACGATAGCAACAGAAATGTTGGTAACCTCAGAACCGGTACCGCAGGTGGTCGGGATAGCGATAACTTCCTTCTCATGTACAACAGGCTCACGCTTGAAGTACAGCTCATGTACGGAGGTCGGGCGCTTGCAGCCGAGCAGCTTGCAAAGGTCCATGATAGCACCGCCGCCTACTGCGATTACGCGGTCGTAGGAATCGTACGGAATAGCCTCGTACATGGTCTCGATCATAGCCTCGGAAGGCTCGCCTGCACCGAACTTCTCCTGGAATACGAACTTGCTCTTGAGGCCAAGCTCTTCCATGAAGGGCTTGTAGATGAATTCGTTGGTCAGAACGACATCGCGCTCGCCCAGCTTGAACTCCTCAGCGAAAGCACCAAAGGTGTCAAACTTGTAAATAGTCGGGGCAATGACGATCTCTCTCTTGTCCTTCATCAGGGAGGCGCTGAAAGCATCCATAGCCATAGTAGAAACATCTCCAATCAAAAATTTTATAAAAGGCCGTGCGGCTTTTTATTACATGATTTTACAGGGTGGTTTTTTCCTGTGTTCTTATTGTAGCAAATTTGCGCCAAAACTTCAACACAAACAAACAATAATTTCATCAAAAATTGACCAACTAAACCTGTACAAAAAGACAATAAAAAGTCCCGCAATCTTATTACGGGACTATTTTAACGTATTTATTGTGATTTGTAAATGGGGTAATGGTGAAAAGTACCGAAAAGTTTTTGTATAAATTTCCGTTCTTTAGCTGTTTTGCGAAAAACGGCTCAAAAATGCTTTGGTTCGCTCGTTATGCGTATTTTCAAATACCTCTGTCGGCGTGCCCTCCTCAACGATGGTGCCGCCGTCCATGAACACGACATGATCGGCCACATCGCGGGCAAACGCCATCTCGTGGGTGACGATGATCATGGTGGTGTGCTGGTCCGCCAGTGAGCGGATAACGCGCAGCACCTCGCCGGTCAGCTCGGGGTCGAGCGCCGAGGTCGGCTCGTCGAAGCACAGGATATCCGGCTTGAGCGCGAGCGCACGCGCAATGGCAACGCGCTGCTGCTGACCGCCGGACAGCTGGTGCGGATAGTGGCTCATGCGGCCCTCGAGGCTCATCATCTCGAGCAGCTCGATGGCGCGGTGCTCGATCTGCTCGTGAATCTCGCGTTTTTTCTGCTTGTAGTCCGGGCGTTCCTTGGCCTGCAGCAGGGGAGCGAGCATGACGTTCTCGAGTGCGGTGTACTGCGGGAACAGATTGAACGACTGGAACACCATGCCGAAGTGCAGACGGTTCTTGCGAATCTGCGCATCGCTCTTGGTGGTATGGTCGGCAGCGTCGAGCAGTGTCTCGCCGTTTACGATGATCTTACCCTCATTCGGGGTTTCGAGAAAATTCAGGCAGCGCAGCAACGTGGTCTTGCCCGAGCCAGACGAGCCGATGATGGCAAGCGCCTTGCCGCGCTCCAATGTAAAACTGATGTCTTTGAGCACCTTGGTAGAGCCGAAGTTCTTATAAAGGTGCTGTACCTCCAGAATAGGCATAACGGCTCCTCCTTATTTAAAGTAATCCATTTTCTTTTCGATCCAGCCGAACAGCAGGGTCAGAATACCGTTGAACAGCAGGTAGAATACGGCGGTGTAGAACAGCGGCCAGATGATACCGGCGCTTTTGATGAACTTTTCGCCCATCCACAGCACCTCGTATACCGCGATGGTGCGCGCCAGTGCGGTATCTTTAACAAGGTTGATAAACTCGTTGCCCATCGGCGGGATAACGCGCTTGATGACCTGCAGCAGCGTTACCTTGAAGAAAATCTGGCTCTTGGTCATGCCGAGCACCTGACCGGCCTCATACTGACCGCTCGGGATACCCTGAATGCCGCCGCGGAAGATTTCCGAGAAATAGCAGGCGTAGTTGATGACGAACGCCACCAGCGCAGCGGTGAAACGCGGCAGGGAAATATCCCACAGCAGGGCAGGGCCGTAGAAAATGATGATGATCTGGAGCATAAGCGGCGTGCCGCGGACGATCCAGACGATGATTTTGATGAGTGCGCGCAGCGGTGTAATGCGGCTCATCGAGCCGAAGCTGATAAGCAGGCCGAGCGGCAGAGCGAATACCAGCGTCAGGCAGAAAAGCTGTACGGTGGTAACAAAGCCACCCATCAGGCTGAGTGTTACATTGGCAAACATGTCGTTTCCTCTTTACCTCTTTTTTACTTTATTTCCTTTGACACATAAGGCAGAAGACGGTAGTCCGCCTTCTGCCTTATATTGAACTGGGGGATGGGAGATTAAGCCTCCGGATCTACGATTGCTTCCTGTACGCCGTACTTCTGAGCGAAGGAAAGAACAACGCCGTCCTTGTAAGCAGCCTTATAGAAATCGTTGAATGCTTCGGTCAGGTCAGAACCCTTGCGGAAGCCTACAACGTAGTTCTCGTCCTCCTCGCCGTTGGCCTCGTTGAGGTTTACGGTGTAGGTCAGGTTCGGGTAGCTGGTGCCCTCGCCAATCATAGCGCCTGCCATCAGCAGGTCGATCACGCAGGCATCAGAGGTGCCTGCGGCAACCTCCATCAGTGCGTCAGCCTGAGACTGAACTGCGGTTGCATTCAGACCGGCAGCCTGTGCAGCAGCCTCACCGGCGGAGCCGGACTCAACCGCGAAGGTCATATCCTTGATGGATTCGATGTCCTTGGCAGCGTCAGCCTTGTCGGACGGAACAACAACAACCTGTGCGTTGGTTGCATACGGGTCGGAGCAGTTCATGGAGGTCTTGACCTCATCGGTCAGGGTCATGCCGTTCCAAACAGCGTCAACGCCCTTGGAGTCCAGCTCCATGATCTTGTTGTCCCAGTTGATCTCGATGAACTCAGCTTTTACGCCCAGGCTCTCAGCGAAAGCCTTTGCCATGTCCGCGTCAAAGCCGACCCACTCGTCCGAGCCGTCTTCCTTATAATCCATCGGTGCGAAATCCGTGATGCCGATAACCAGTTTGCCGTTGCTCTTTACATAATCCATATCGCTCTCAGCGGAAGCTGAGGTGTCAGCCGCATCGGCACTCGAGTCGTCGGTCTTGGCAGCAGAGCCGCCGCAGCCGGACAGCATGGATACACTCATAGTGCCTGCCATCAGCAGTGCGAGAAGTTTCTTCGTCTTCATTTTTAGAAAACCTCCTGTAATTCGGTTCATATCTTGTTTACTATTATAACACTTTAGCGCAGAAAATCAACCCCTGATTTTCATGCGGATTTTCAGTATTTTTGAAGGGTAATCGGGCGGTATTTTGTGCATAATCTAAAATAACAGGGTGAAATATATGGAAAAGAGGGCGGGGAGCGGTTGGGACGGATTCTCACTCTTTTTTCGAACCTGTGTTGACCTGTACAAAAAAAGAGATTATAATCATAAGTAAGCATGATTGTTAAAGAATAAACAATGAAGAACAAGTAAGACGGAGGGAATCAGCGTGGATTATACTGCACTGTATCAGCAGAAGCTGACAACGGCGGATGAAGCCGTTAAGGTTGTTAAATCGGGTGACTGGGTAGACTACGGCTGGTGTACGGGTACGCCTGTTGCACTGGACAAGGCACTTGCTGCCCGCATGGGCGAGCTGGAGGATGTAAACTTCCGCGGCGGCGTACTCATGCGCCGACCGGCGGTATTCGATATTCCGAATGCAGCCGACAAGATCACCTGGAACTCGTGGCACATGTCCGGCATTGAGCGCAAGGCATGCATGGAGGGTTTCGGCTTTTACAGCGCACTGCGCTACTCCGAGATGCCGCGCTGGTACCGCGAGAACGTCCGTCATGTCAATGTAGCCATGATTCAGGTGGCGCCGATGGACGCACACGGCTGGTTCAGCTTCGGTCCGCAGGCTTCGCACCTGAAAGCCATCTGCGATGTGTCCGATGTTATCATCGTTGAGGTCAACAAGTATATGCCGCGCTGCCTCGGCGGCTTTGAGGATGCCATCCACATTTCGCAGGTGGATATGATCGTTGAGAGCGACACCGAAATGCCGCAGATGGGCTCAGGCGGCGAGCCGACCGAGGTTGATAAGGCGGTTGCAAAGCTGATCGTGGAGGAAATCCCGAACGGCGCGTGCCTGCAGCTGGGCATCGGCGGCATGCCGAATACCGTAGGCTCGATGATCGCGGAGTCTGACCTGAAGGACCTCGGCGTTCACACTGAAATGTACGTTGACGCATTCGTTGACATCTCCCGTGCAGGCAAGATCAACGGCTCGAAGAAGGCCATCGACCGCGGCCGTCAGGTGTTCGCGTTCGGCGCAGGCACCCAGAAGCTGTACGATTTTGTAAATGATAATCCGGAGTGTATGTCTGCACCGGTATCCTATACTAACGATGCGCGCACCATCGCACAGATCGACAACTTCATTTCCATCAACAATATCGTGGATGTGACGAATTACATCATGTTCGCCTACGGACAGCCTTTGCACTGTTTCGATGCCGATATGATCAAAGGGGGCAAAGTGGTGGTGAAGACCATGCCGGAAGGTACGCCTTTCGTGACGCTCGACGGCGAGGAACATAAGTTGAGCGACCGCGATTTGGCTATCTGCAACGTGGAAGAGCCGATGTGTATCGCCGGTGTGTTCGGCGGTTTGAAATCGGGTGTAACCAACGATACGACCGATATTTTCTTGGAGTCGGCTTGCTTTAATCCCACATGGGTGCGTAAGACAGCTCGCCGTCAAGGATTGAATACCGATTCGTCTTTCCGCTTCGAGCGTGGTGTCGATCCTAATGATACTCTATATGCTTTGAAACGGGCGGCTCT
>OLVT01000930.1_pt1 | contig 28942 bp, 27 predicted proteins | sample 1673241 | NCBI WGS metagenome assembly OLVT01 (sample SAMEA3178936, study PRJEB25190) | human gut metagenome | biome: human gut; feature: human-associated habitat; material: faeces | place: Austria | collected 2013 | reverse complement strand
CCGGCGGAAATTCGCTTAAGACACCGCCTCCGCTTTCCAGCATCCGCCGCATCAGAGGGTAATTCTCTTTCGGGTAACAGATATCCACCCCGCAGCCAAGTACCGCAAAGGTGACGCCTCCGCCTTCCAGCGCTCCTTCATGTGCCGCCGCGTCAACCCCGGTGGCAAGCCCGCTGATGATCTGTACCCCTGCCGCCGCCAGCTCCCGGGCATATCGTCTCGCCTGTACCCTGCCGTAAACGCTGCAGGCGCGGGCGCCCACAATGGCTGCCGAAGGCACTCCCTCAAAAGGAAGCCTGCCTTTTGTATAAATGCCCGCGGGCATATCCGGATATGGCCGCATTCTCTCCGGATATGCCTTGTCCCTTTTGTGATAATATACAACCTGTTCCATTCATTTATACCCTCCATATTTTTTTATCCAGGCTCCGGCAGCACAGAGCCTCACCCACATGGGTGGTATTGATCGTTTCACACGGCTCCATATCCGCAATCGTGCGGGCAACTTTCAGGACCCTGTGATAGCCCCGCGCACTCAGCCTCAGCGCTGTATACGCCTGTTCCAGCATCCGGGAGGCTTCCGGCGTCAGGGGGCAGAATCTTCCGATCTGTCCCGGCTTCAGCTCACTGTTAAACTGTTGTCCGTTTTCCCGATATCTATCCAGCTGCACCTCCCTTGCCCTTGCAACGATCTTCCGCATATGGGCAGAACTGATCCTTTCTGCCTTCCCTTTTCCATCCTCCGGCGCCAGCGTCTCATAGCTGACTGCCGGGACTTCCGCGCACAGATCCATCCGGTCGAGAAATGCCTGGCTGAGTTTTCCTAGGTACCTGGCAATATCCGTTTCGGAACAGTGACAGCGTTCACGGTCAGGATAGTATCCGCAGGGACAAGGGTTCATCGCCGCCACCAGAACAAAAGACGAAGGAAACAGATACGTCCCCTCCTGCCGGGAAATCAGGATCTGATGCTCTTCCAGCGGCTGGCGCAGAAGTTCCAGCACCCTCCGGGATGCCGGCAATGTTCATGATATTTGATAAAGTGATCATCAAGACAACGAAGGGATTTAAGCAAGAACAATTAGAAAGTACACCGAGTGCATCATAAAGAAAGGGGATAGTCATCATGAAAAATAAATTGAGTAAACGTGTCATGGCAGGATCAATGGCAGCAGTGCTTGCTGCGGTTGGAGCAGGAACTTATGGATTTGAACAGAAGTCCATGTCAGAAGTGAAGGCAGAAGAGGAAGATACAGAGACTTTGAAAGAGGCAGCGGAAACTGCCCTTGGCGATACAACAACAGAAAGTAACGGAGAAACTTACAAAGATGAATCTGTGTATGTAAATGCAGATGCATCCGGTAAGGTGAAAAAAACAACGGTTACAGAGTGGTTGAAGAATACCGAAAAAGGTTCTGTAGATGACGAAACAGCCCTGGAAGATGTAGAGAATGTAAAAGGTAATGAAAAATATAAAGAGGGATCAGATGATTCGATTGTCTGGGAATCAAAAGGAAAAGACATTTATTATCAGGGAACTACAGACGAAGAGCTTCCGGTAAATATGAGCATCACCTACAAACTGGACGGCAAAGAAATCTCTCCGAAGGATCTGGCCGGCAAGAGCGGAAAACTGGAGATGACAATCAACTATGAGAACAAATCCAAACAGAATGTAGATGTAGATGGACAACAGACAGAGATGTATACTCCATTTACCTTAGCAACAGCAATGATGCTTCCGACAGATGAGTATACGAATGTCACAATCGATAATGGGAAAATCGTATCTGACGGAGATAAAAATATCGTTGTAGGTGTTGCATTTCCGGGATTAAGTGAGGATCTTGGATTAGACAGTTCAAATCTGGATGTTGATATTCCAAGTAGTGTAACGATCACTGCTGATGTAACGGATGTGAGTGTAGGAGCAACTTATACCATGGCATCTGCGAACTTGTTAGACAGCATCGGTCTGGACGATGTAGACAGCTTCGATGATCTGGATGATTCCATTAATAAACTGGAAGATGCAACCAATCAGCTGGTAGACGGATCAAAAGAACTGGCAGAGGGTACAAACACACTGAACGGCAAGAGTGGAGAATTGATCAGCGGTGTGGATAAGCTGGCAGATGGAGTGACAGCATATACGGATGGAGTCGCAGGCGTAGCGGATGGAGCAAATGCAATAAATTCTAATATGGCACTGGTTAAGAATGGCGTAAGTGCAGCGGTAGAAGGAACTGGCAAGTTGGCAACAGGTGTTTCTGGTGTGCAGAGTGGACTTAATACAGTGGCATCAGGCATTAATACGGCTGTAGCCAGCTTGAATCAGTCCAGTGATAATATTAAGGGACTGGCAAATCAGACAGCATTAACGGATGAAGAAAAACAACAGATTGTCAGTAAGGTATCTGCCGGTCTTGACCAGGCTGGACTGAGTGAGGAGCAGAAAGCTGCTGTAGATTCCGCGATAGCTAGTGCGGTAAGTGCGGCTTCAGATGGGACGAACGCAAAAGTGGCATATGCAGCAAACAAGTACAGTGAAGGAATGTCAGGTGCCGCATCTCAGTTGAGTGCCGCATCTTCAGCTTTGACAATGGTAGATCCGGCTAATCCGACAGCTACAGTTGCTGGTGGAGTTGCAGCAGTTAGTGCAGGTATTGATGAATTACAGACAAAGCTTGGAACCGGAACAGCAGACCAGCCGGGACTTACAACGGGAGTTGAAGCATTAGCATCCGGAGTGAGTCAGCTTGCAGACGGAGCTAATGAATTAAATCAGAAGAGCAGTACACTGAATTCCGGTATGTCTACATTGAAGAATGGCGGTGAACAGCTTGTGAGCGGCGTTGGCGTGTTGGCATCCGGAGCAGATACATTGGCAAGTGGAATTGCAGAGTATAAGTCAGAGGCAATTGACAAACTGGCAGATGCTTTTGGTGGCGATATCAGTAAGGTGACATCAAGAATTGATGCAATGAAAGAGCTCAGTGCAAACTACAAATCATATGCCGGAATCAAAGACGGAATGAATGGTAGTACAAAGTTCATCATTGAAACAGAAGCTGTAAGTAAATAATTGCTAATTACAATAATAAAAGGAGAAGTCGTGCATGAAGTGATTCGTGCACGGCTTCTCCTTTCTGCATTACTGATGATTTATCGTAATCTTCGTTTTAACATTTCTGGATTGGTTGCGTAGGTCAGAGCTGTTTCTTCGGTAATTTTACCGTCTTTATATAATCCAAGAAGACTTGTGTCCATAGAAATCAGGTCATTATTCGCAGAGGAATAGATCAAACCGTCAATCTGTGGGATTTTGTTATCGCGGATCATATTGCGAATTGCCGGGGTAACGGTCATGATTTCAAATGCAGGTACCTGTCTGCCATCGGTGGAAGGTACTAATTGCTGAGAAACGACTGCCTGAAGTACCATGGATAACTGGACTGCGATCTGACGCTGCTGGTTCGGTGGGAATACGTCAATGATTCGGTCAATGGTATTGGCCGCACCGATGGTATGCAGTGTAGAGAAGATCAGGTGACCGGTCTCGGCAGCAGTCATGGCTACCTGTGTAGTCTCATAGTCACGCATTTCTCCGAGGAGAATGACATCTGGGCTCTGTCGCAGAGATGCGCGAAGAGCAGTAACGTAACTCTCAGTGTCGGCATTAATCTCTCGCTGGCTGACGATGCTCTTATCATGCCGGTGCAGGTATTCCAACGGATCTTCCAATGTAATGATATGTTTTTCCTGTGTGTGATTAATATGGTCAATAATACACGCCAGTGTAGTGGATTTACCATTGCCGGCCGGTCCGGTTACCAGAACAAGTCCCTTGGAATAATCGGCAAGATTAATGATGCGTTCTGGAATGTGTCTTTCGCGGCGATCCGGAAGTTCAAAAGAAATGACACGGATAACGGCAGAAAGTGATCCGCGCTGTTTGAAAGCACTGACACGGAAGCGAGACAGATTCTGAACAGAGAATGAAAAGTCATCGTCTCCAGTGCGGATTAGAGTGTCCATATCACGATTATCGGCCAGCTGATAAATCTGCTTCAGAAGAAGGTGTGTGTCGTCTGGCATCAGGCGTTCGGTATTTTCTATGATGATACTTCCGTTCAGTCGGATCGAAGCCGGGCGTCCGGCTACGATAAAGATATCGGATGCATGCAGGGCAACTGCTTTTTTTAGTAATTGCTGAGTAGTGAGATCCATAAAGTCCTCCTTATATGTGTGTATTATAAGATATAAGCATTTGCTATTTGTTCATGAGATTAAGGGAATTATCACCGTTCCATTCGCGGGTTGCAATGACCTGCCAGGCTGAGATCTGGTACAGCACCGGCTGTGAAATTGCAGATGTATCTTGTGATGTGTCTGCTGCATCTCCGGTCGCATTAGCCGGATAGAGCACAGCGAGACTGACCTGTAATGCCTGTGAGTCACTGAGATCATTTTTCCAGGACAAAGTCATTCCGGAGTCTGTTTCTGATAAAGAGACTCCTGTAGCATCTGCATAATGAGCACGGATTATATCATAATAAGATGCCTGGTCGGGCGCGTCTCGCCATGCAGTCTGCAGGACTTCGTCAATGGAAGCAAGCTGCTCCTCGGCTTGATTCGATGCTTCATAATAATCGTGGACATGAGTGGCGGATTTTTTCGCAGCCTGATGATCGGATACGGCAGTTGATAATGAAAGCGCGGCAAATGTAACCATGCATAGCACGATCAGAATCATCATCAATGTGACGGAGCCAATATTTGTGATTGGAAATTTGCGTCGGTTCGAAGCGTCCATATGATCTTCTTTTATCCTTTCTTTGTATAAAGTTCTAAAGTAAGCTGATCAATTGTAGTATCATCCTTTGTCCGGGATGTGGTAATTGTGTAAGTTCGAATATTTTTGCTGTTCAGGTCACTGCCTTGAATCAGAAGCGTATAAGCAGCTTCTTGTTCGGAACAGTTCTCCCAGTCATTGTTGAAGTAGAGCGTGTACTGTTTTTGATCCACTGATACAAGAGCATACTCTGTGTTTAAGAGATTGATCGTCTGCTCGGAATCGTCGAGAACAGCGCTATCAGCCGATTTTAGAAGTTCTGCTACGTTTTCTATATGTGACATAGCCTGGTTCATATCCGAAGCCTCCTGGCTTAATGTGTGCGCCCTGGCAAAGGAGCGTAAGCATACGGCACTTACCATAGCGAAGAACAGGATGGCAATCATAATCTCCAACAGAAAGAGTCCGGAACGATTATTGGATGTTCGATTCATGAGTGACTCCTTTCTGACAGGATACGGCTGTTTGTAACGCCTTCAGTGTCGGTAATAGTAATGCGATATAAGCCGTTATTAAGCTCAGCGACTTTGAAATCCGAAGCTTCGATAATATTCTTGCCCGCATTCAGGGATACATCGGTATCATCACGTACGAAGAGCTCTTTGAGCCATCCATCGGATACATAGAGGTAAGTGGTAGAATTGATGCCGTCGGATGAATTTTTCAAAGCCAGGCACTCGGTACCGTCTAAGGTCATGACAGAGATGCTGCCCGCCGCATCGTTCTGACGTATCTTTTCTTCAACGTAGGAAAGAGGTGTATCGGTGCGGTAATGGGCTTCTGCCTGCTCCGTCTGTCCGGTGTAAATATGTACGGACAGGATCAGTACAACCAGCGAGGAGGCAGCGAATACAAAGAGTACAGCCAGAGGGAAGATCAGGTCGATCACATGGGATCTGTTACGATGAAATCTCATGATCTAGTTGCCTCCTTTCCGCATGATGGTGATATCAGGCATGATATTGGAGCCGATCGGCTGATAATCTACAAAATATTTGCTCTCGTCGTAGTGGAGACCGTAGTGTTCTTTCAGGTAATCCAGACTCTCCGGGTAAGAACCTTCTTCCGCAAAGCAACGGGTTACACTTCTGGTAACGGCTGTCTGCAGAGTCTGGATGCCTTCTTCGTCCACTTTTTTCTGTATGGATGTGAGCCCCATCCAAAAAAGCAGAAAAATAACGAGAAAAACAACTAAAGAAATGATTATATTTCTAATATATGAAGTTTGCGATTTTGTCGTAAAACGATGAGACATAGTATACGCATCCTTTCTTTCAGAAATATGAGGTTATCCGTTTCTGATTTTATAATCCTGCCATAATACTGATCAGTGGAAGCATTACAGAGAGCAGGATCAGACCTACGATCAGCGACAGGATGATTACCAACGTAGGCTCGATAGCTGCGATAACGCCAGAAAGTCTGGTGTTGATTTCTTCCTCGTACTGATCGGCAATCTTGCGCATCACTTCGTCCAGCATACCGGTCCGTGAGCCGAGTGATGCCATTTTTGCATACAATCCGGAGAAAACACCGCGCTTTTGAAGTACTTCACAGAGGTCTTCGCCATCAGCTACGTCTTCGGTACAGAGCTTCAGACGCTGATGAAAATTATCATCTTCAATCAAATCATAGGTGAGCTGCAGACATTCTTGAGGAGTGAGTCCGCTGCTAAGTGTCAGCGCCATGCCATTGGCAAAACGACTGGAAGAAATGCGTTCTGATAAGGTGCGCATGCCCGGCAGATGTCTTGCCCAGGTACGAAGTGTACGATGTCCGCGTTCCGTGCGGAACAGGTAAAAGAACAGAATGATCAATACCGCACATACAATGGCACAGACGATCGCATGAGAATTAAGAAATTCGCCCGCCTGTAAGATGGCGAGGGATAATCCGCTCATTTCACTGCCAAGCTGTTTAAATACCTGATTAAAGATTGGCATGATTTTGGTGACCAGAACGAGGATAACTAAAAGCATCATCAGGATCATGATCAGCGGATAAGTGACAGCACTGCGGATCGTCTGATTTAAAGCAGCTTCCTTATCATAGTAATCGGAAAGAGAAGCCATGACTTCGTCCAGACGTCCGGCCTGTTCGCCAAGTGTCACCATATGTACCATATAGTCCGGAAATGCACCTGTGCTTTTCAGTGACTGAGAAAAGTCACCTGTCTGAATCAATGTATCGTTCAATGCTGTGAGAAGATTCTTCTCGTCAGGATCATCGACATCTTCCAGGAGAATGGAAATACCTTCTACGGAAGAAATTCCGGATTTTAAGATCATCGCCATCTGGGAACAGAAAGCGGCTGTTTCTGTATTAGACAGTGGTTTTATGTATTTGTCTGACATAACTGCTCCTTTCCAATATCAGTGAGTATCAGTAAGTATATTTTACGACATAGTGGCTTCCGTCACCAACATATTTCTTGACGGACTTGCTGTCGTTATTAGCGCCTAAAGTAGGATCCATGATCTGCCAGGAATCCCCGTCAAATTCTATAATATTATCTACCCAGCCCTTGTCATCCACATAGGTGCTGATCCAGGCGTGATAGGTGTCTCCGGAATAACCGACTTCCAGCTTGGTCGGAATGTTCTGTGACCGAAGCATGGCAGTCATTAACGCAGCATAATCAAAGCAGATACCAGTTCCGGAAGCCAGTGTGTCATCCACATTTGGCAGATATCCGTAAGATACATTTTGCGCTTTTTCTTCATCATAAGAAATATTTTTGATTACAAAGTTATAAATATTTTGCACTACTTCCAGGTCTGTCCAGGTGTCTTCTGCGAGTTCGCTTCCTTTTTTTACTGCATTAGAATCAGCCTTGAAGTCTACGTACTGGTTCGGGTAAAGAAATGGCAGGAATTCATTTTCAATCTGGACATCAACGGTTTGCTCTAACGATAACACGTACGAATCGCCGCCGATATTTTCCATCACCTGTATGGAATAGCTGCCATTGCCTGCAGTAAGTGGAAATGCAGTATAATTCCCGTGTTCTGTGATCAGGTAGGTATAACAGTTCTGATCAGGTCCTGTAATCTGCAGCTTGACCTTTTCGCAGGAACCGTTGTAATTGACCATCACATAGCCCTGAGAAGTATTGCTGGCATCAACGGCTGCAACGTCATTCTGGTACACTACAGCACCGTCTGCAGTGGGTGTCAGTACCTGCGGTGTGGAATCCCGCTTGGGACCGGAATGATCCGCTTCAGGGGAGCCGGAACCACCACATCCTGAAAGGAGGATGCCTGACAGAATGACAATGATACATGCTAAGCTGGTCATTTTCTTCATGTCAAGATCCTCCCTTTAGTTGTTGTAAATGATTTAGTTGACCGGAGATAAGAGCAAAGTAAGCTCGTTGCCGGCATTGTCCGGAATAGTCACAGTAGTCGGATTGTCCGGAATGTGGAATGCGATTACGCCAGTGTCGGTGTTAACTGATTCCGGAGTGATACCGGTGATGTGATCGTAATCGATTCCTGAAAACGTATCCAGTATTTCCAGATACACGATACCATCCTGCGAGTAAGAATTAACCAGTTCCGGCTTGTCTGTATCCAGATGGCTTACCTGATAGGTTCTGGTGACAGTCTGCCCGTTTACAGATGCGGCGGTGATTGTCAGCGTGCCATTCTGCGTGATTTCGGCAGAATAACTGTGAGAGCCGGTTTTGGTAAGCGCGATCGGACGTCCGTCCAGATCAGCGCTGGCATCGCGGATCGGAAGCAGAGTCTTTAATTCAATATCGTAGACTGCATTGGTGGCAGATTTGACGTTCTTGCGTTCTGCAATAATGGTCGGATGTATAAACATCAGTGGTAAAAGTACCAGAAGAATCGTAAATATATACGCCAAAAAACGTCCCAGACTGAAAGAAGGCTTCTTGTAATTGCCCCACGATTCCAGCACTTCGACGGGAATGGAACTTGGATCCATGTCACAGGCATTGAATACATTGTTCAATAACTGATTGGCAGTCTGAGTATCCAGTGTAGGGATCTCTGCGTTATTCAAAGATAATTCTTCTGACTGAAAGGTTGGTATGTTATCTTTAGACAAAACTAATCCCTCCTTTCTCCTTGCCGAGCTTGGCTTCCAGGAGTTTCTGTCCTTTGTGGAGTCTTCGCTTGATCGTGCTACGGCTGCAGTCCATGGCATCTGCGATCTCATCAATCACCATGTTGTTGTAATAGCGCATGATGATTGGTTGTGCAAACTGCTGTGGCAGCGAGTAAATAGAGTTGATCAATTGCTGTTGTGTGTCTTTGGTAAGTGCGTATTTTTCCGGATTGGACTCTGTGCTGTAATCGACACAACGATGATAGGGAATTTTTTCATCAGATGTATCGAACTGAATATCCTGTTCCTGCCGCTTCGTCTTCTGAGTGGTGTCGAAACAGATGCGGAATGTAATCTGGTGGAGCCATGACACGAAAAGTCGTGGATTCTTCAGTGTATGAATATTTTTCAGTACCAGAATGTAAACATCCTGAAGAATATCCTGAGCCAGATAGGAATCCTTGGTATACTGATAGGCAAAACGATACTGCTTCTGATAGGTGGCAGTATACAATTCCGCAAATGCGTCACTGTCGCCCATCTGCGTACGTTCTACAAGTTTAGCCAGATAGTCATAATCTAATTCCATAGCCATAGAATCAGCTCCTTTCAACGGTGGCTGACTTCGGAATGCGGGAATTAGCAAGGGAAATCAGTTTGGTGATCTGTTCCAGATGCTCGTCACGGTTCATAGCTTTACCAATCCTATATTCCATGGAAATGGAGTCAGAAGCCTGATTATACTGATCTACTCGGTCGGTTACGCGATCGAGAAATGTATTCAGCTTTTCGTCAGTACAATTCTCAAAAATGGCAAGAAACTTATTGCCTCCATTACGACCTACAAAACAGAGTGAAACAGCTGCTGTTGATAAAATGCCGGAAAAATCTTTTAAAACTTTATTACCGGTTCGGTGATCGTATAATGTATTGATCTCCGGAAGATTCGACAGGTCGATCATGACACAGGCGATGTCATCCGGAAGCTTCTTGTCATAATATTTCTCAATGATCGTGTCACAGCTGAAACGGTTCGGAATGCCGGACAGTGGATCGGAGTACGCCACGTCGTAAAGATTGTGGTAATCCATTTTCATGGAAGATATTAAACTAAAATCAATTAAAAGAAATATAAAAGTGACTAATAACACTGCCCATACAATGATAAAAAGTATGGTGGCAGGGGTAGAGTCAAAAATATACTGCTTCACTTCCGGCTGCATCAGCATATACAGACTGACTGCGGACAGCCAGACACAGGACACTACTGAGCACACGGATAGCGGGCAGGCATCTGTTCAAGAGGTAACTCCTGATCAGAGTGCGACAGCTACCACACAGCAGGCTGCTGATGTACAGCAGGCAGCTGATGCGCAGCAGACAGAGGCAGCGCAGACAGATGTCGCAAAGACAATAGCCGTGAAGATCCAGAAAAGTGATGTGGACGGCGGTACTGTCAAGGTAGTGAATGCAGATGGCAGCAAATCTGATGTAACCTATGATGGTAATAATCAGTATGCAAAAGAAGTAACAGAAGGAGAAAGCTTTGGCTTCGAAGTTACTGCCAAAGATGGATATCAGGTAGAGCAGGTAACAGATCAGAATGGAACAGCAATTCAGCCTGCATCTGTAAACGGAAATGTTTCTACATATAATGTAACAGATATCCGGTCTGAGCGAGTTTTTTCTGTTACTTATAATAAGGTAGAAACTCAGACAGAAGAGAAGAAAGATGAGAAAACAGAGAACAAGGCTGAAGATGCAACTGCAACAGAAGAAACTGAAGATCAGAATGATGCAGATACTCAGGTAACGAGTAATGCAAGAGACATTCATGTAGACACTGAGACAGAAAAGTGGATTACAGTCGGTAAGACGGTAACATTGAGTAATGAGTATAAATCATCAGCTTGGACAACATATACTCATAGTTGGAAAATAAAAAAAGGCAACGATGTTGTATCTATAAACGTGTCGAACAGTAATAGTATTTCCGTAAAAGGGAAAAAAGCTGGAGAGGCTACAATTACAGATACGATTACATGGAATTCGTTTTTTGAGGGTCAGCAGAAAAAAACTATTACATATACGATCCATGTAAGTGAAGCTGTTGCACCGACAGCTATCACAATCAATGGTGCTGATTCTGTTACACAGTTTAAAGATATTAATCTGACTTATACACTTACACCAGCTGGAGCAGAGGGAACTGTTCAGTGGAGTTCATCAAATGAAGATATCTTAACTGTAGATAGCAGTGGTAGGGTAACAGGATTAAGACGTGGACAAGCAACGGTTACTGCAAATGTATATAGCGGACAGTCACTTCTCTGTTCTGCGACAAAGACAATTCAAGTAGTGGAAGATACTACTGTAGCCGGTGATTCTGCAATAGTATATTATTTGTTAGATCCTACGAAAGATGCAAATTCAAATGATTCAGGAAACTGGGGACCGGCATATGGAACTGCGAAAGTTAATGTTACCGGAGCAACTTGGACAGGGGGCAGGAACTGCTTTGATAATGTTGATCAGAGAGTTGTAAGCTGGCCGAATGGAACGAATGTTGTAACAAGAGACAGCACAGCATGGAATCAGATATTTAACAAATACAAGTCATCAGTAGAAGAACAGCTTGGCGTGCCGATTACAGAAGATGATGTTGTATCTATTACATTAAGGCCAGCTAAGATTTCAAGAAACAATTCTTCGACTCCAGATCTGCATTTGGATTGTAATGTAGATGTTAATTGTAAACGCGTTTCAATTGTTCATTATTATCTGTTAGATAAGAGTAGTGATCCTAATAGTACAGAGTATGTACATCAGGGAAGCAAGAGCTATATTAATGGAAATAAGACTAATCCAGAGACAGTAACAGGAAAATCATTCCCGACAACAAAGACAGGAACGGATGGTGCTACATACACATTCTCTGGCTGGTATACAGATCAAGAGCTTACACAACCGGCAACGTTCCCATATACTGTAAACAGTAATGTTAACTTCTATGCCAAATATGTGGCAGGTCGTCAGGTTGTTTATAACTTGGATGGCGGAAGTTTTTCAGATGGATCATCATTAACAGAGAAGCATAATGAAGGCGAGAATGTTGTTGTTAAATCCGAACCTACACGCAAAGGATATAAATTCACCGGATGGACTGTTGAAGGCTTGGATGGAGTTTCTTCTATTAATAGTGGTGCAAGCTTCCAGATGCCTAATAATAATGTAACGATTACGGCAAACTGGGAAGAGCAGAAGATTGAAGACTTCATTACACTGACTCCGACTGATGTGACAGAAGTTTATAATGGAGAAGCACATGCAGCAGGAATTGCGACAGCATCAGCTAAGAAAGCAGAAGCAAATCTTGATGGAGTCAAGATTGAATATCAGAAAGCAGATGGAACATGGACAGAGAATCCGGCAGAGATTACAGCAACCAATGTAGCAGATAGTACAACGGTCAAAGTTCGTGTGACTAGTGAAAATTATACTGGTAAATTGGAAGACACAGAGAAGCTGACAATCACAAAGAGACCGATCGAGATTACAGGATCAGGCTGGACAAGCAGTCAGCCGTATACAGGAAAAGCGTATACAAAGACTGATTATGAAGTGGAACAGGCAAATGTTGAGAATACCCGCGGACTGGTAGCCGGAGAGACAGCAACAGTAAGTTACGAGATTACAGGAACAAATGTAGGACCGTATACAGGAACATTTGGTGATGACCTGGAAATCAAGACCGCAGGAGGAATCCTCGGAATCGGAGCAAAGAATGTAACAGATAACTATACGGTAACGAAGACACCGGGAACACTGACAATCAGCAAGGCAGAGATTAATCAGTATGTAACACTTAATCCGAGAGACGTTGAAGAAGTATACGATGGAACAGCACATGAGGCAGGAGTTGCAACAGCAACAGACAGCAATGGAAATGAGCTGAAGATCGAGTACAGCGTTGACGGAACAAACTGGACAACAGATCCGGGAACAATCACGGCGACAGAAGTGAAAGACAGTGTGACTGTAAATGTAAGAGTATCCAGTGAAGGAAACTATGATGGATATGTAACAGGAACAGAGAAGCTGACGATTACAAAGAGACCGATTACGATTACAGGATCAGGCTGGGATACAGATCAGGTATATACTGGCAAAGAGTATAAGAAGACGGAGTATACGGTAGAGGAAACGAATGCCGAGAATACTCGCGGATTAGTAAGTGATGAAGAAGCAACTATTAGCTATGAAATTAAGGGAACAAATGTGAACGATTATACAGGAACATTTGAAGATAATTTCTTAGTTAAGAAAGGCAACAAAGATGTGACTTCTAATTACGAACCAGTTAAAGAAGAAGGAACTCTGAAGATAGTGGCACAGTCTATTACCCCAGGAACAGATCCAGAGAATCCAGATCCATCTTATGATGGTATCCAGATTGATAGCCCATCTGATGTAGAATACGATGGACAGGCTCATAAGTGGTCACCGACTGTAACTGACAAGAATGGTAATGCGCTTACAGAAAGTACCGACTATGAAGTAAGCTATGATAAGGATGACTTCACAGATGTTAAGACGATTACAGTTACAATTACCGGAAAAGGTAACTACACTGGCACAGTCACAAGAGTATACAACATCTTAGCTGCTCCGTTGATTATTAGAACTGAGAAAGCTGAGAAGACCTATGATGGCAAGCCATTGACCAATGAGAACATGACGATCGAAGGTCTGAAGAATGGTGAAGTTGTAGTTCATAAGACGACAGGATCTCAGACAGAAGTTGGCAATAGTGATAATACCTATGAGTTGGATTGGAAGAGCAAAGAAACAACAGCAAAAGAATCTAACTACATTATTAAGGAAGTGTCACTTGGTAAACTGGTAGTCAAAGAGACAGAAGATGAAATCGTAGTAACAACAACCGGAGGAACATTTACATACGATGGACAGCCACATGGCGCAACAGTAGAAGTAAGTGAACTCCCAGAAGGATATACACTGCAGACAGCAGAGTCTGATGCAACAGCAACAGATGTAACGACAGAAGCAGTGACAGCGGACGCAGACAGACTGGTAATTGTGAATGCAGCGGGCGTAGATGTAACAGCTAATCTTAAGATTACGAGAGTAACAGGAGAGATTGTTGTTAATCCTGCAACTGTAACAGTTACTACTCCAAATGCAAGCAAGGTATATGATGGAACACCGCTGACGGCAGCCGGAACAATTACCGGACTGGTAAATGGTGAAACTGTTTCATTTGCAACAACAGGAACCATTACTAATGTAGGAACGGCAACCAACAGCTATTCCCTGGTATGGGATCAGACAGCGAAAGAAACGAACTACACAGTTAGTGAGAATCTTGGAACGCTGACTGTAACAGCACCGACTAATAATAATCCATCAGTTACACCAACCCCACCGGCTACACCGAATCCGCCGGCAACACCGTCGGATAACCCGGGCGTACTGGATAGGGTTGTAGATACAATCAAAGATGTAGCAGCAGACGTACAGGAAGTATTCAGCTCAGATGATGGAGATGTGCCGTTGGCTAACCAGAATTTGGATGAGCATAAGTGCTGTATCCTTCATTTCCTGATCATGTTGCTGACAGCAATTCTTTACGGATTCTTCACACACAACATGAAGAAGAGACAGAAGAAGAATTTCGAACTTCGCGAAGAACTGGATACCGAACTGGTAAAGAGAGGACTTCCAACTTCAAAGGAGCAGAAGAATAGCTAAGGAACAGCAAATGATGAAAAGGAGGTAAGCATATGCGTTATTTTGAATTCGTGCATAATTTGGGAATACATTCCTGGGATATACCGGCATTGATTGTTGCAGTGATTCTGGTTGTTATGATATTGGTTCATCGCCATAATCAGAAGAAACGTGAAAAAGATTTTGAGGAGGAACTGGATCAAAAGATCCAGGACCTCCGAGAAGAACTGGACAAAAAACCTGCACAGGAAGTATAATAAAAGGAGGGAACATATATGTCATATATTTTTGAACATACAAGACTCGGCTTTTGCTGGTGGGACCTTCTTGCATTGGTTATTCTGGTAATCGTGGTTGTTGCATTTGCGGTAAAGCGCAGCAAGTTAAAAGACGAACAGGATGAACTGGAAGATCAGTTATCTGAACTGTATGCGGAAGATTCAGTTGAGGCAGATAAGGAACTTTAATGATGTGGGTACATCAGGAAGAGTATATTATTGTTAGGTGGGATCAGACGGCGGAGCAAGCTTGACTGCATGTTCAGTGAAAGCTGAGAGATCCTGAGTTATAAATGACCGTGGCAGGAGTTTCTGCTACGGTCGTTTACCGTTATGATAAGCAATGGGGAAGCCCGTGCGTTAGAAAGAAGGCGTTGGAATGGACATAGATGATATCAAGAAGAAGATTCTGGAAGATGTGGATCCGGAGACGAAGCGGAAAAGAGCGCACGAGAGGCGGGTTCAACGTTTCGTTATTGCACTGCAGTCAATTGCAGTAATTATTGTAGTTCTTCTGATATTTTATATGTTGATGGGCATATCGACCGTACAGGGGAATTCAATGTATCCGACATTGCATGACCAGGATGTGGTGATATATAAAAGGAAGAATACCGAATATCGTGTGGGAGATGTTGTCGCGATCAAACGACCGAATGGCGAAGAATATGTGAAACGTATTGTGGCAGTGGCCGGTGATACAGTGAATATCCAGAATGGCAAGATCTACGTCAATGGAGAAGAACTGGTGACAGAACAGGCAATCGGTGAGACTAATGCAAAGTCAGATGATATTACCTATCCGTTGGTGGTAGATGATAAGCAGGTTTTTGTGCTTGGTGATAACCGGGAGATATCCAGAGATTCGCGTGAGATAGGTACGGTGAAGATCGATGATATCAAAGGCCGGATTGTCTGGTATATGGGTAAGATAAGATAATAGTGAGTCTATAAGGTATATAGATATTATGGCAGGGCAGATCTTTTGATCTGCCCTGTTGTTGTGTTACATTGCCATCTCGAAGAATTTGCGAAGTGTTTCTTCGGTTACTTCGTATGGTACTGGTTTTAATTTGCGTTCGTTTGCCATGATACCTTTAATGGCGGTATCGACCATATCCGGTGCTATTTCGAGTGGTCCGAGCAGAGTGTGGATCAGATTGGTGAATTCAGCGATATCTTTGCAGCCGATCAATTCCAGAACTTTTGCCTGTGTCTCAGGAGCGGTAGCGGCTACATAGCCCGGCTGGAAATATCCCACAGCCTGTCCATGTGGAATATGCATCTCGTAAGTGAGAAAATAGCTTAAACCATGTGGCAGGGTTGTGCCGGCATGGGTGATTGCCATACCTGCAAGTGTGGAGGTGAGCATCATGCGGTCACGGTCTTCATCTGTTACATGATCATTCAGAAGGGCAGGTTTTACATCTTTCCAGAGTGCCATACCATATTCTGAGATCATGCGGCTAAACGGGCTTGCGCCAAGATTGATATGGCTTTCGATAAGATGACCAAGTGAATCTACAGATGTATTTACCAGGATCTTTTTAGGTGCGCTTGCCAGATATTTGCCATCCACTAATGCATACTGTGGAAAGATACGGTGTGGGATGCTGGACTTGGTGCGCTTGGCGTGGATTGTCAGCACGGAGATCGGTGTTACCTCAGAACCGGTTCCGCAGGTTGTAGGAACTTCTACGATTGGAAGCGCGGTGCTGTCTCCCTGCTGATAGAGATAGTCGGCATCCTTATCTTTGTGATAGATCATAAGGGCAATTGCTTTGGCTGCATCCATTGGAGACCCTCCGCCGATACCGATGACGAAGTCGACATTTTCGCGGATACCCATGTCGCGTACCTGCATAACCATTTCTATTGAAGGATTCTCCTCGGTATGGTCGAAGATACAGTAGGAGATCTGATGTGCATTTAATGAATCAGTCACATCAGCAAGAGCTCCGTTTTTCGCGGAACTGCGTCCGGTTACGATCAGGGCCTTGTGTCCGAGAGAGGTCCATTCGTCACTGTGAGTTTTTACACAATCGTGTTCGCAATATACTTTTACTGGCATATGAAATTTCATGTATATTATGCTCCTTTCCTTTGTGGGATGATGAATTTATTTCTATTATTCTATCACATTTGGCTGCGAAAATGCAGAGTACAAGATAAATTCAAGTCGAACGTTCGTACAGCAATCGTGCCTGCACTTTACATGGATTTAACCTTATTTAACGAGAGGAAGATAGATAGGAAAAATCAGGCTGGATATACTAAGAGCAAAAAGGTAAAAAGAGGATAAACAGATATGAAATGTGCAGTGGTAGATGTGGGATCGAACACGATCCGGTTGTCGGTGTACCAGACGGAAGGAAAGAATTTCAGACAGCTTTTCACATCAAAGGAAACAACAGGTCTGGCGAGTTATATTTCTCATCATCGAATGGAAAAAGACGGTGTGCTGTGTGCAGCCGCCGCATTGAATAAGTTCCGATCTATTTTGGAGCAGTTTGAGATTGACCGCACGGAGGTATTTGCGACAGCATCACTCCGTAATATTGATAATTCCAATGAAGTGGTTATGGAGCTGTTCCGGGAGACCGGATACCAGATCAAGGTACTTTCAGGGCACGAAGAAGCACTCTGCGATTTTTATGGAGTTATGTACAACATTTATATTGATACAGGCATGATCTTTGATATTGGTGGAGGAAGCACGGAGCTTGTGACATTTGAGAATAGAAAACCATGTACCATTGAAAGCGCGGGAATTGGGTCTTTGAATTTATATAATCAATTTGTGGAGAAGATCATTCCGAAGAAAAAAGAATTGGCGGCCATGGGAGAAAAAGTTCAGCAGGAACTGGATGATCTGTTTGGATGCAGGGTATTGGCAAGACAGACGAAAAATAAAGATATTATCGGTGTGGGAGGTACCGTGCGTGCCCTTCTGAAACTGGTTAGTCTATATTACCATCTGGAGGAGAAAAATCGGTGTATTACCAGGAATCAGCTGGAAGAAATCTTTCAGATGGCAACAAATAAACAAAAGCAGATTCAGAATATGATCCTGAAAATCTGTCCGGAACGAGTGCATACAATTATTCCAGGCATGCTGGTGATGAAGAGTATTCTGGAGAAAGCGGGCTGTGAGAGGATTGTTGTCAGCAAATATGGCGTGAGAGAAGGGTATTTGTATCATGCAATCCTGTCTCGGGATGAAGATAAAGAGGAAATACAGTGAAAATTCGAATTTTTGAATGGTTTCTGGAATTCATTGGGAAAAATAAGAATAAAGAAGATAAGTATAGAAAAGATACAAAAGATGTGGATATGGGGGAGAATAAGATTATGACGGATCATATGGTATATGATAACCGGGAATTATCCTGGCTAAAATTTAATACGCGAGTTCTGGAGGAAGCAGAGGATGACAGGAATCCATTTTGCGAAAGACTGTCATTCCTCTCTATTTTTCAGAGTAATTTGGACGAATTTTTTATGGTACGGTGCGGATCGCTGTATGATCAGATGCATCTGTCGCAGAAGATTAAGGATAACAAAACAGGAATGACCTGTGAGGAACAGCTGCTTGCAATCTATGAGCAGGTTCGTCATCTGACAGCGCGCAAGGATGAGGCTTATCAGGCGCTTCTGCATGAGATGGAGAAGCAGCAGATAGAGATTTGTAATTATGCAGATATGGCGAAGGAAGATATCCGGTTTCTGGATACATATTTTGCAGAGGAAGTGCATCCGCTCCTGTCGCCGCAGATTGTTGGTAAGAAACAGCCATTTCCGTTTCTGAAGAATAAAGATATCCATGCAGTAGTTGTGCTGGAAAAGAAAGGACATGAAAAGCTTGGAATCGTACCGTGCAATATGGAAGTATTTCCGAGAATGGTAAAGATCCCGGGACATGAGAACCGGTATATGTTGATGGAAGAACTGATCCTGCATTATATCCCGCAAATCTTTGAACATTATCGTGTTAAGAGCAAGTCACTGATACGTATTATCCGTAATGCGGATATTGAACTGGATGAGGAAATGTATGATGACGATACCGATTTCAGACAGCTGATGGAACAGATGGTAAAGCGCAGAAAGAAGTTATGTCCGATCAAACTGGAGTATAGCCGTCTGATGGATGATGCCGTGCTGAACCGTCTGGGCAAATATCTGGGGCTTAAGAAGAAGCAGATGTTTCATTCAGAAGCACCGTTGGACTTTTCATTCTTTTCTGAGATACGAGATCTGCTGCGTGGAAAGCGGGAACTCTTTTATCCGAAATACACGCCACGTGTCCCGGTAGATATCCACATGGATGAGAAGATGATTCCACAGGTCCAGGAGAAAGACCGTCTGTTATTTTTCCCGTATGAAAGTATGAATCCGTTCTTGCGATTATTGTATGAGGCGGCGGAAGATCCAGAGGTTGTATCTCTGAAAATGACGCTGTATCGGGTGGCAAATGACAGTAAGGTCGTAGAAGCTCTGATCCGCGCAGCGGAAAATGGCAAGGAAGTACTGGTGCTTGTAGAGCTGCGTGCGAGGTTTGATGAGAAGAATAATATCGGTTGGTCCAGAAGGCTGGAAGATGCCGGATGCCGTATCCTGTACGGCTTGGACAAATTGAAGGTGCATTCAAAATTGTGCCTGATCACAAGGATGCACGAGGGACACATTTCTTATATTACACAGATCGGTACAGGTAATTATAATGAAAAGACTGCGAAGCTTTATACAGACCTGTCTTTGATGACGGCAGATCAGGGAATCGGTGAGGAGACTAATGAGGTGTTCCAGCATCTTAGCATGGGACAGGTGATGCCAGAGACAGAGCTTTTGATGGTAGCTCCAAAATGTCTGCGCAATAAGATTCTGGATAAGATCGATGAGCAGATTGCCCTTGCGAGAGAAGGAGAACCGGCGTATGTAGGCGCGAAGATGAATTCTCTGACGGATAAATGTATTATCGACAAGCTGATCATGGCATCGCAGGCAGGTGTTAAAATTGAACTGATCGTGAGAGGAAGCTGTTGCCTGATTGCAGGTGTGCCGGGATATACGGAGAATATTACCGTCAGAAGTATTGTGGGACGCTACCTGGAACACTCGCGCATCTACATTTTCGGGCAGAACGAAGTGTATATTGCATCAGCAGACTTTATGACACGTAACACAATTCACCGTGTGGAGGCAGCAACACCGGTGCTGGATCCGGACCTGAAAGCACGTGTTCTTGAGATGTTTGATATCCTGATGGCAGATAATGTAAAAGCGCGTATTCAGATGGCAGATGGCCAGTATGTGCATGCACAGGCTGGGGAAGAACAGGTGAATGCGCAGGAATATTTTGCAAAAACAGAATAGAAAAATATATGTGAAAAATTAGACATTAGAAAATGTAATGATGGCACCAATTCTAACCAAACATATGAATAAAGCGGAAGCCCGAGAAAAAGCGTTGGAACTTCTGGATAAGGTAGGACTTAAGGATAAGGCAGATGTGTATCCGCATACACTTTCCGGTGGACAGCAGCAGCGTGTGGCAATCGCCAGAGCACTTGCCATGGAACCAAAGGCACTGTTTTTTGATGAACCTACATCAGCATTGGATCCAGAGCTTGTGGGAGATGTGCTGGATGGTATATCTGGTATATCAGGGGATTCCATCAGATCTTATAAATTCTTATAATTCTATTGTTTCCAGATCTTCCGGAATGTAGAGATTACCGTGGTAATACTTGGTTCCTTCCGAGGTATATAATTCTTTTCTATGGGTAATATTTTTATCCTCTGTATGATAAAGGAGGAGGTTTGGTACATGTAATTCTTCGGCAAGCTCACAGGCATCCTTTACCGTAGAATGGTGTTTCTCATACGGCGAAAAACGGTCTGCCTGGCTGTAGAGACAGAATGCTTCGTGCAGCAGCCACTTGCTGTTCTCAGCGTATGGGTGCTCCGCATCATTATAAGGCTCATCACCGCAGCAGGTGAATTTGTCTCCATTGCCCATATCAAGGGTGAAGCCATATTGCTTCGCTTTGGTAGAATGAATATCGAAAAATGTAACATCTCTGTCCATGATTTTTCTGGTCTCACCGTCATGAACTGTGATCAGATGCAGACGATTCCCGATCATTTTTATCTGCTTTGGCTGTAATAATTTCTCTGCCATATCTTTTAGAAGTGCGATCACTTCATCGTGCCCATAAATAAATGCATCACCCTCGTAAGTTCCTTTATTCATATTCTGGCAGATCAGGCGCATCATCCAGACGATGCCGAGAATGTGGTCGATATGCTTGTGCGTGACAAAGATATCGCGCATATCCATCCAGTTCAGCCCGGCACGCTTCAACTGTTTGAGCACTTCGTTGCCGCCGCCTCCGTCTATCATAAAATATTTTCCTTCATCTTCTAATACAAAACAGGTGTTGTAACACTCCGTTACCAGGGCATTGCCTGTTCCTAACATGGTAATTTTCATAGTGTAGTCTCCTTGTGGTATAAGTGTTTTTTAGTTTTACAGATTTTTAAATGCAATAATATCTGCCGATCACAGCGCCCTTGGAATCAGAACCGTGTCCGATATAAGCAGTTTTAGCAATTGGGAGCTCCGGACCTGCAAATGCTCTGACCAGCGTGACTGCATCTGGCTGCACCTGCTCTTTTTCCATCCTGGTAAATGTCCCAAGCAGAATGCCATTCACCTGATCAAATGCATGAAGCTGCTTTAGCTGGCTTAAGAAGGTGATGAGCTGTGGGACGCTCGTATTCAGTGCTTCCAGCAGCAGAATCTTATTGTGAAGATCCGGCATATATTCGGTTCCGGCAAGCTTCAGAAAGCAGCGGATATTACCGCCGATCATAACACCTTCCATAGCAGTACCCTGAATGAAATGATAATCCAGATCATAGAGATCATTACCATTCTTTTGCAGTGTGTTGATAAAATCGCGGCGCTGCACCTCACTGTGTCGATAAAGAAGGTTGCGGATTTGATAAAGAACTGCTTCTTTGCCTGTTTTTGTATAAATAGCATTCAAAATCGTAGTCAGATCACTGTATCCGTAAAACTTTTTCCCGGAATTCCTGATTACTTCAAAATCCAGATAAGGCAACAGTTCATTGGACATATCTCCACCGGATATGTCGAAGATCGATGTAATCGCAGGATCTGTATATAGTTTCATTAATTCCGCAGCGCGTTCTGCACCTGTGCCGTGAAGACCATATGCTTCGGGATATATTTTAGGATATATACAATTACTGATGACTGGTTCATATCCAGCATCACTTAAAATAGCGCACAGCCGATCCATATTGGACTGAAATTCAGGCTTCATGGGATCAGAGCAGGCTGTGATGCCGATTTTTTCTTTCATGAGAGACCTCCGTGTGAAAACTGATAGCAGTTATTTTTCAGGAAATGTCAGACGCATCTGATACCAGGTGACATTACCGTGTACTGATTCAGAGATACCTTCATTTTCAAATCCAAAGCTGGCGTAATAATGAATCAATGCTTCTTTGCATGTGAGAACGAGACCTTTGCGTCTCTGGGTTCTGGCATCTTCGATTGCCTGGTGGATCAGAAGACCTGCGTGTCCCTGTCTGCGATAGGAAGGGATCGTATTCACACCGAAGATCATCTGCCATGCGCCGTTCTCGTCATGCAGGCTTGCATCCTCATACATGTCATCGGTCAGATCAGCCTGATCAGTCGTCATACCGTCCACAAAAGCAATCAGCTTCTTGCCTTCAAAGAGAAGCCAGAAATGCTTTCCATATGCATGTACTCTGGCGGCGATCTCTTCTTCGGATGCTGCTTCTGCAGCCGGGAAGCATTCCCTTTCAACGGCTGTGAGAGCTGGGATATCTTCCTGGGAAGCATGCTTTATTATAAAATGATTTGCATTCATAATGTTGTGACCTCCAAAATGTTCTGAATAGATTTTAGCATGTAGCCGACATGGATTCAATCGAAAAACAAGAAAAAGTTGAAAATAATAGTTGACGAATAGAATATGCACATGTAGTATATATGTAATCTAATAGAAAAGGCGAAAAACATTAAAAATACATAGAAAATATGAAATTACCGAGAAACGGTAAAATCGTATTTGAAACATTTTTGACTTGGATAATCCATGGATATTGCAATATAAATGAAACTATTATATAATAAGGAGGAAATGAATGGACAAAAGAATGAATGATAATCTGATGGAGGATTATGAGCAGGAAAAATCATTCGGAGAGTTAGATCTTGTGGATGATTATATGTTTGATGTAGTAACGGAAGATTTGGAAAGCTGTAAGCTTATTCTGAAACTGGGTGACGAGACTTCTAAGATTATATTAAATACAAAAGGCACGAATGATGCAGAAGAAGATCCAACATTGATTAGTTTTTTGCATTACGTAGAGAACAGCTCTGAAGAAGTATTGGAAGAAAGCAGTGATCCGCGTCTTAAAAGACTCCATGAGATTATCGAATCAATACGATCAAATGCGGAAATGGAGGCACAGTATATGAAAGGGATTACCAGAGAGAGGGAAAAAATAGCAGATGCGAAAGCGGCAGGAAGAAAAGAAGATATAGTTATGATTCTTTTAGAACTTGGAGAAATTCCAGATGAAATATGGAATCGGGTAAAGACAGAAGAGGATATAGAAGTGCTGAAAAAATGGCTTTTAATCGCTGCAAAAGCATCTTCAATCAAAGAATTTCGGGAAAGAGCAGGACTTCTTTGATGAACAACATGAGCCGACCGTAGAATATACGATCGGCTCATGTTATGGAGACACTATATCAGGATAGCTGAATTATGTAGGAATTATGAATTACCGGAATCTGAGTATTGAATAAGGGTTACTATTATATAGCATAATTCAGCGTCATTGACTGATATATCAAAAGGGGTGCTCAGCAAAGAAATGTTCTTTTTGAGAAGATCAAAGAGAGATTTGTTTTGCTGAATATATTTGGTTTCATTGTCGAAGACAATTGCCTGTTTACAGATACAGCGTTCCAGCATAAATCCAAGATGGAGTAATAATGCAAGATGGCAGGATCTGTTGTTTTTTATCTGCGCTAGTTCTAAAGTGTTCAAAAATTCTTCGGAATACTGAACCGCAGCAGAAGGATTTAAATACATTACACTTTTGGTCAGAAATTTTTCACATTCTTCCTGAACTGTTTCAACTTGTTTTTCCTGAGTAACGGGTGCTTGGATTTCGGTAAGCGCAGAACGCAAAAAATCAATAAAATATTCTTTCCCCGTCGCAGAAATCAAACTGGATATATGGAAAAACGGTATATTCATTGGAATTTCCAGATTACTTACACATGCTAATAGATTGAATTCTGAGCAAATCCCCTGATATTGTGTGGAGTTTGTTTGTATATCAGAGAGTGACACCGCTAAAACTTGTATGTTGTTAAGGTTATAATGATTTAATTCCTGTTCAATCATAGCTTGAAAGGCAACACTGGTTCCTAGACCGGATGCACACATGGTGATGATTGCGGGTTCTTTTGCAACATGTTTGTTTCTAGGAGGTTCCGTTGGCTTATTTACCATATAATTGTTGTAAATGGTGTTGATATTAGCGTCACATCCTAAAAGAGTTCGCGTGATATCCAACGCCATCAGTGTAGTTACATTTGGAATTGCACGTACAGGAATTCCGGTTTCCAACGTCAGTTTTTCATCGAAGGTTGTCAGGGATCCCATATCAACTAATAATAAAGCACCTTTTGTAGGATTGACACTACGAACTTCCCGAAGAACATTTTGGTAAGTATCAGGTAGTTTTTGTTCTAAAGGAACATCAATTGCTTTTACAAAGGAACATTCCATCAAACGATTGCATACATTTGCAATGCTCGATGCAGTGCTGGAACCATGTGCAATAATGATAAGTCCTGGTTTGTCTTCGTAGGAAGTATTTCTCATATTAGCGAAAATTAAAGCAACAAGATATTCTTCGTTTTTCGGAATCTGAATCTGAAAATGCTGTTCGAAGTTTGTGACAAACTTCTGGGCAATTTCGATTTCTTTGGAAGCCGTTTTCTTTAATACAGAAATCTCTTTTTCTGAGATTTCTTTCCTGGATGCCATTCGTTCCAATAAAAATCTAAAATGAAATGACAGAACCAGAATATTTTTCTGGTTAATCTCCAGATTGAGTTCAGAAAAAGTGTTTTGAGCCAGATCAGATGTAAAATCTACTAGTTCTTGTCCAACAATTTTGTACAATTCTTCTTTGTGAAGATTCTGGTTATAAAACTGTTTTAAAATAGAGTCGCAGTAATTCTGAATATCAGAAGATAATTCGTTATTAATCTGCTGCGTAGTATATCCTTCAGAAGTACATTGATCAATGCGTTTCATCAGAGTATAATAAGCTTTTTCGTCATAAAGCTTATTGTATTGTCGTGGTTCTTTGTTAGCAGAAAATACAGTATATTGTGTCTCATATCGACTTGGGAAAGATAGAGATTCCGTATCTGCCTGATTGTAATAATCTCTGATGGCTGGCGACAGCAAATCGAACGAAACCATCAATTCTTCCTGATTGCTTGTATTGTTCAGATAGGATCTTGCGCATAATACTTTAATCTCAGAAGAAAGCTGACCAATATTCTCTGTGAACGGATAAGCACAGAGTGCCTTTATGATATTGGTATTGACTACATATGATTTTAACGTGATATTTGATTCGCGTACAAAAATATGCTCTATGATTTCCAGCTTTTCAGAAATACTTTTTTCACGATAGGAAGGTAGCTGAATCGTAAGAGGGATTCTTCGGGTAAATGTTTTTAACAGAACATTTTTTGGATCCTCTGTAGTGGCACCGATAATACGCAAAGAAGCTTTGCGCATACTCGAAGTTTCTCCAAGCTTTCGATAACAGCCGGTATCTATCAGGTAAAAAAGCAATTCTTGTCCTTCCGGGGGTAGCCGGTGTATTTCGTCAAGAAACAGGATGCCGCCATCTGCCTGTTCAACCAATCCGGGACTTTCTGATACTGCGCCTGTGAATGCTCCTTTGATATGACCAAACAGATGGGACATAAGGAGCTGTGGATTATGATAGTAATCCGAACAGTTGAACTCAACAAATGGAAAATCTTTTTTACTCTTATTCAACACTTCCCGCCCATAATTGTACATCGTTCGCGCGAACAGAGTTTTACCTGTTCCGCTTTCTCCAATTAGCAGGGTGTGAAGCCCGTTCGGAGGATATACAATAGCAGCTTTGGCTGTTTCAATCTGGGTAGCCAGGCTACCATCGTGTCCGATCAGTGCATCGAAAGCACTGGAATGAGCAGAGACATCCTGTTTGCTAGTCACATTTTTGAAAAACTCATCTACGGTATATGTATATTGTAATGAATTGTCCGATACATACAGATTGATCAGGTCGGCAGGAAAAAAGTGAACCGGTCGGCTGTCAACCTTTATAAGCAGCTTTTGTGTTACCAATTTATTCAGATAGGCACTGGCATTAGCACGGCTAATGTGAAAATGTTCCTCGATATCTGATGCAGTCACGCCGCCAAGAGTGTGGTGGGTTAGCATTTCAGCTAATTTTTCTTTATTAACTGTTTGAAGAACATATTCAAATATTTTGGTTTCATTCATAAGAATCACCAATCTTTCAGTTCGCTAAATAATGTGTAAGTACTTTATAAAGCTCGGATGTTGTTGAGGCTTGCTTGAGTTCAGCCATTGCATCGCTTTCTGAGAACAGTCCTACGATCTTCTGCAGAATAGTAAGCTGGTCGTTGGAACCGCAGACAGCAAGAAGGAATACAATATCTACCATAACGTCTCTTACACCATCACCCATTTCTTTGAACGCAACGGGCTCTTTTAATGTAGCAACAAGTACACGTGGTTCTAATACATAGTCTCTTTCGATTGCATGCGGTACAGCTACTTTCATAATATTAGTAGGAAGTCCGGTCGGATATATCTGTTCTCTTCTAATGACAGCATCAGCATATCCCTCTTTTACATAGCCCTTCTCTTCGAGTTTGTCTGATAAATTATGAAGAAGCGTTTCGTAATCTGGAGCTTCTTCATTCATAAAAATCAGGTTTTCATCCAATAAGTCTTCAATTCTAAATTCGTCCATAATACACTCCTTTATTTGGTTGATTGTAATGCGCCTTTGACATGTATTTTCATAACAAATATACAGCAAAAAACGTGCCAAAAAGTGAGAAGTGTCGAAAAACACAAAATTTCCTATATTATAACACGAATTTAATAAAAATAAAGTCTTGTTTATACACTAATTAAACAGTAAGACGAAATGCGTTGAATAAATTGACTATAGTGTATAAGTGATCTGAAATGGGTGGAAATTAAAGGGTTTTCGGGGTGTTGGAAAAGTTGGCACGCATTTTGCTGTTAATAAGGGCAGATGGACGGGAACGCAAATGCGAATCAGTCAAGATTATAGTAGAAAGGAGAATGTTGTATGAAAACTATTATTGTAGCATGTGGTGGAGGGATTGCAACGTCAGCGACAACAGCTACCAAGATTAATGGACGATTGGATGACATGGGGTTATCTGGAAAAGCAAAAGCAGAAGCGGTTGATATCAAATCACTGGATATGTTTATGAACACAGCTGATCTGTATGTATCTGTTACACCAATGGCAAGAGGGCAGCAAGAATACCCGATTCCGACAGTGAGCGGAATTTCATTTCTGACTGGTATTGGAGCGGATCAGGCGATGCAGCAGATTGTTGAGTTGTTAAAACTTAAGTAGTGATGAGAACAGCGAAGAACAAAGGAAAAGAAAGGAAGAGGGAATCATGCAAACTTTACAAGTAGTATTTCAGAGCATCCTGGATATGGGTGCAGCGGTATTTTTACCAATCATTATTTTTATCATCGGTTTAATCGTAGGTTTAAAACCGGGAAAAGCTATTTCAGCGGGTCTGACACTTGGTGTTGCACTTACAGGTATTAACCTCGTAATTAGTTACATGAGCGATACAGTTGGTGTGGCTGCTCAGAGTTTTGTGGAAAATACAGGCGTACAGTTGACAGCACTTGATATGGGCTGGGCACCGGCACTCGGACTTTGCTGGTCGTGGAAATACGCATTCGTAATGTTCCCGGTGCAGATCGGTATTAATGTAATTATGTTGATTCTTGGCTGGACTAAGACATTGAATGTAGATATGTGGAACGTAGGAAATAAGATCTTTACAGCATTTATCGTGTCTTCTGTAACGGGAAGTGCAGCTGCTGGTTTCGTAGTAGCTATTGCACAGATTATTCTCGAACTGAAGAATGGTGATGCAACAAAAAATCAGATTACAGAACTTACAGGTGTTCCGGGCGTTTCAATGCCGCACCCGATGTTTTTGAGTAATATTTTCTTTTATCCATTTGCAAAACTGCTGGATAAGATTCCATTTTTCCGTTATGAACTGAATGCTCAGACATTAAAACAGAAAATTGGTATCTTCGGAGAGAACCATGTATTAGGATTTATCGTAGGTACTATCGTAGGTCTGATTGGTGGACAGGGAGTAGGCGCTCTGCTTACAGGTGTTCAAGCTGGTACAGCACTGACGCTGTTCCCGATGGTATCTAAATTATTTATGACAGCATTGACACCTATTTCTGATGCAGCGAATGAGTTTATTAAAAAGAAATTCCCTGGAAGAGAAATGGCAATCGGTTTGGACTGGCCTATCCTTGCAGGTAACCCGGAGATCTGGGTTGCAATTATCTTTACAATTCCAGTAGCATTGATCGTTGCTATGGTTCTGCCAGGCAATACAGTTCTTCCATTTGGTAACTTGATGAACGTATGTGTATGTGCAGCAGCATTCGTAGCATGCAAAGGTAACCTGTTAAAGATGCTCGCGACTTCATATGTAATGGTTCCGATCCTTTGCTGGTCAGCTTCTGACTTCGCACCAATGTTGACT
>OLVT01000927.1_pt1 | contig 29004 bp, 27 predicted proteins | sample 1673241 | NCBI WGS metagenome assembly OLVT01 (sample SAMEA3178936, study PRJEB25190) | human gut metagenome | biome: human gut; feature: human-associated habitat; material: faeces | place: Austria | collected 2013 | reverse complement strand
ATACCGCAGATGCATGGAACACGGATGGGAGGAGGCTGCCAGAATCTGTATGAGCCATGCGTTCATGATACAGGATATAGGCACGTCCATTGGTGAGTTTGACGTGACGCCCCAGGATTATGAATTTATGAAGGAATTCATTTCCGGGGCAGTCTATGACGATTATGACCGTCTGGTACAGCTCTGCGACAGCCTGGCCCTGCCTACGGGATTCTGTCCTCTGGAAACCAGGTTCGTGGACGTGACCATCCGGTACGGGGTTCATCCCAGCACCATTCCCCGGTGGAAAAGGGTGCTGGAAATAAAGGATTATTTTGAAGAACAGATGGGATGCACCATCTATGAAGCGCTGCCCTGCGGGGGAAGGCTGCAGCATTTATAAGGAGGTACAAATGATATACACATTTCCCCACTATTACAATCATTTTAAATGTACTGCGTCCGGCTGTCCGGACACCTGCTGCGCGGGATGGGGCATCATGATTGACAGCGCATCCCTTAAGAAGTACAGGAACATGGACGGACCCTTTGGCAGCAGGCTCCATAATTCCATTCATTGGAAGGAAGGTTCCTTTAAGCAGTACCATGGACGGTGCGCGTTTTTAAATGAGGAAAATCTATGCGACATCTACAGTGAGGCCGGGCCGGAGTACCTGTGCCGTACCTGCCGCACATATCCCAGGCATATAGAAGAATTTGAGGGATGCAGGGAAATGACGCTCTGCCTTTCCTGCATAGAGGCGGCAACAATCATATTGGGCTGTGAGGAACCGGTGCGGTTTCTTACCAGGGAGGATGAGCGCCAGGAGACATATGAGGACTTTGACTTCTTTCTCTTTACCAAGCTGATGGATGCCAGGGAACTGGCACTGGATATCCTCAGAGACCGTACCTGGTCTTGGGAAGACAGGACATCCATGTGCCTGGGACTGGCCCACGATCTCCAGGCCCGGATCAGAAAAGGGCGGCTCTATGAGGCGGACGGGCTTATAGAGCGGTACCGCAGGGCGGCGGGGCGCAGACGGCTTCCTTCAGGCTGGGACAGGGCGTCCTGTTCCAGGTATGAGGTCATGGAGGAGGCCTTTTCCCTGTTTTCCGAAATGGAGGTTCTGGGAAAGGACTGGCCGGCCTTTGTCTCCGGGATGAAGGCAGCTCTTTACGGGAAGGGCAGGCAGGCATATGAGACGCGGCGCAGGGCATTCCTGGAAAGTGAGATTGGAAAACGGCTGCCGGTGCTTAAGGAACAGCTCATGGTGTATTTTGTGTTCACCTATTTCTGCGGGGCTGTTTACAACGGGAATCCCTATGGAAAAATGAAGATGGCGGCAACAGCCACCCTGCTGATTGAGGAGCTGGCCCAGGCTCTGTGGACAGACCAGGGCGGCAGGCTTACTTTTTTGGATTTTGCGGATGCGGCCCACCGGTTTTCCCGGGAAGTGGAACACTCGGATTCCAATAAGGCAGTGTTGGAGGAAGCAGTGGTCAGGCGGCCGGGATTTGCCCTCAGGCGTCTGCTGGCCGCGGTGGAAAGTGATGGCAGCGGAGAGTGACGGCAGGAGAGTGACGGCAGCCAGAAAACAATGGACAATCTTGTGAAATGGATTTATAATGAAAATTAGGTTTAGAAATATTGGAAGGAGAACAAAAAAATGAGTGAATGTAACCATGACTGCGGCTCCTGCAGTGCAAACTGCGACAGCCGCAAGGCAGATAAAAGTGAGTTCCTGGAGGCACTGAATCCGGCCAGCTCCGTAAAGAAAGTAATTGGCGTTGCGAGCGGGACCTGCGCGTCCCCGCCAACGCCCTGTCCAGCATCAAGAAGGTGATCGCCGTGGTCAGCGGCAAGGGGGGCGTGGGCAAGTCCTTAGTCACCTCCATGCTGGCAGTGAGCATGAACCGCAAGGGCAAGAAAACAGCTGTCCTGGACGCTGACATTACAGGTCCGTCCATTCCCATGGCCTTTGGAATCGGCAATGAGGGCGTGGCCACATCACCTGACGGCAAACTGATGCTTCCGGCCAAGTCCATGGAAGGCGTGGAAGTCATGTCCGCCAACCTGCTTCTGGATAAGGATACGGATCCGGTTATCTGGAGAGGCCCTGTGATTGCGGGAGCCGTGAAACAGTTCTGGTCTGAGACCTTATGGCAGGATGTGGATTATATGTTCGTGGATATGCCGCCGGGCACAGGCGATGTACCCCTGACCGTATTCCAGTCCCTGCCTGTGGACGGCATCATCATTGTCACCTCACCGCAGGAACTGGTTGGAATGATTGTAGCCAAAGCAGTGAACATGGCAAAGAAGATGGATATCCCCATTGTGGGAGTTGTGGAAAACATGAGTTATCTGGAATGTCCCGACTGCGGCAAACGCATCAGCGTATTCGGAGAAGGCCATGTAGAGGAAATCGCGGCAGAGCACGGCATCAAGGTCCTGGCTCAGATACCAATTGATCCTGCCATTGCCCAGATGGTGGATGCAGGACGGGTGGAATATCTTGAAATGCCGTGGTTTGATGAGGCTGTAAAGGCAGTCGAGGCATTATAAAAAACTGCGGCAGCAGTAAACCATAGATAATGAGGTGAACCGATGAACATTAACATCAATCCCAACAGTGAGCTTCATCAGTCCATCGTCAATGTACCGGATATGGTCCAGGTGCCGGAGATGTGGGTTGACCAGGCTCGCCAGTTCCAGCAGGCTATGATGAGGTATACCTGTGCAATCAGGGAGGTCAAGACAAAGCTGGAAGTGTTGAACGACGAGCTGTCCGTAAAGAACCAGCGCAATCCCATCGAGATGATAAAGTCCCGTGTGAAGAAGCCCAAGAGCATAGTGGAAAAGCTGCAGCGCAGAGGATTCGAGATATCATTGGAGTCCATGGAGAAAAATCTGGATGATGTGGCCGGAATCAGGATTATCTGTTCCTTCCTGGATGATATCTATGAAGTGGCGGATATGCTGATAAGGCAGGATGATGTAAAGGTGATTGCGGTGAAGGATTATATTCAGAATCCCAAGCCCAACGGATACCGGAGCTACCACATGATTATCGAGATACCGGTGTTCTTCTCCGACAGCAAGAAGCCTATCCGTGTGGAGGTGCAGATACGTACCATTGCCATGGACTTCTGGGCCAGCCTGGACCATCAGTTAAAGTATAAGAAGTCCTTTATTGACGACAACGGAGAAATCAGCGAGGAACTGAAGCAGTGTGCGGAGGTCATTGCCGGCACAGACGTGAAGATGCTGGAGATACGCAAGAAAATTGAGGCCCAGGGCGTCACGGTGCGCAGGGACTGACAGAGACTGTAAATCAGATAGTTCAGACAGGCTCTAGTAGAGATAGTAAGACAGGGTTTCCGTTATGCGAAACCCTGTTTTTCTATAGAGATGCAGGGCAGGTTCATTGGAGCCGGATACCTGGAGGCAGATCCGCCGGATACCCTCACGCTCCAGATAGCGGATGAGCTGTATGAGAAAACAGCTGGCCAGCCCCCGGCGTCGCAGGGCCGGAGCGGTCTCCAGGCTGTACAGGTATGCGGCGGTGCTGTTCAGGGAAAGACGGCAGGTAACGCAGGCGCCCGGTGTGCTGTCTGTACCGGAGGTGTTATCCTGGGCGGTGCTGTGAACTTTGCTCCGGGCGGTGCTGTGAGCTTTGTTCCGGGCGGTGATGTCATCCCTGTCCTGGGAAGTTATGCCATCCTTGTCCGGGGAGGGATGGTCCCCCGGCCTTCTGGCGCAGATGAGCAGCCCTTCTAGAGTTGGACGGATGTCCATGTCCAGTTCCATATCCTGCTTTCTGCCATCCGCTCCGTCCGACGCTCTGTTTTGCAGGGAGGCGTGGGAGGCGGATTTTCCATCCTCAGAAGAATCGGCTGCTGTATTATATTCCATCATATATTCTTCATTCCAAAGCTCTGCCCCCAGTTCCCGGAGAGCGGCCGTGGCCGCCGGGCACTTGTTGTCGGTTACAAGGCAGAGTTCCGGCTCGCCCAGGGCCTCGCTGTACTGGCAGACCTGTTCCAGGAGCGCAGAAAAATATCCCTTTCTTCTAAAATCCGGGTGTGTGAAAGCATAGCATTCCCACATTGTTTCCTCTGTTTTATACACGGCCAGGAAGGCAGCCGCAGTGGCGTCCTCCTCCAGAAGCCAGTATTCATCCCCGTCCTCAGGGCAGGAAAGACTCAGGCCGTCCGTGAGGCGGCACAGGGCCGAAATCCTGCGTATATCTTCCTGTTCTTTCCGGGATAATGTGGTTGTATGGGTGATATTTGTATGAGTCATATTCGTACGAGTCAGATTTGTATGTGCGGTATTGGTATGCATCATATTCATGCGGGCGCGGCCTCCTGGATTCTTACCTTTGGACTTTCCTATATTGTAGGGCAGTAAGGCGTTCATTGCAATGGCAAGATTGTATTTCTTGTGTATTTATCTGTATTCTGGTTGATTATGGAAAAATGCAGTGGTAGAATAAAGGCCGTGCGAATTTCAAACATAATCGGAGCATGGCTTAAAACACGCTCTAACGCAGCAGGAGGAAACAAAAGATATGAGATATGTAAAACAGATAGGAATTATCCTGGGCATAACCCTGGCGGGAGAGATATTGAATCATGTGGTGCCCCTGCCTGTGCCGGCCGGTGTGTACGGCCTGTTCATCATGCTGGCAGCCCTGATGTGCGGGGCCGTGAAGCTGGAGAGCGTGGAGGGCACGGGTAATTTTCTCATGGATACCATGACCATGATGTTTATACCGGCAACGGTTGGGATTGTGGAATGTATCGGAGAGGTGAAGGCAGTTCTGGTGCCCTTTCTGATAATCATAGGAATATCCACCCTTCTGGTCATGGCAGTGACCGGATGCATGGCCCAGTGGGTCATGGGCAGAAAACACAGCGGGGAGGAGCAGTGACATGAGGGAAGGCATACGGTTGATACTGGAACAAACACAATATTTCGGTCTTGTGCTCAGCATAGGCGCCTATCTGTTTGCCTGCTGGCTTAAGAATAAAACAAAACTGGCTATCCTGAATCCTCTTCTGGTGTCGGCAGCCCTGATTATTGCCTGCATTCTGGGAGTAGGAATGGATTATGAAACATATAATAAAGGTGCATCCTATCTCAGCTGGCTCCTTACGCCGGCCACGGTCTGTCTGGCAATCCCATTGTATAAGCAGCTGCATCTGCTGAAGAAACATGCTGACGCCGTGGCGGTGGGCATCACATCGGGGGTGGTCACCAGTGCGGTGAGTATTTTCCTCATGTGCAAGGTGCTGGGTATGGCCCATGTCCACTACGTGACACTGCTTCCCAAGTCCATTACCACGGCCATCGGAATGGGTATCAGCGAGGAAGCAGGAGGCATCGTAACACTGACGGTCATGAGCATCATACTTACAGGGGTGTTAGGCAATATGGCCGGGGAGACCGTGTTAAAGCTTTTAAAGGTCCGCCATCCCGTTGCCAAGGGCCTGGCCATGGGAACCAGCGCCCATGCGGTGGGGACGGCCAAGGCCCTGGAGATGGGAGAAATCGAGGGCGCCATGAGCAGTCTCTCCATTGCGGTGGCAGGGCTGATGACGGTTATTGTGGTTCCTCTGGCAGCGAATTTAATTTAGCGTGTAATTTAAAATAATGTATATTTAATTGAGCGCCCATTTAATATTGTATTGGAAGGAGTGTGTTCTGCATGAAAAAACGAAGCGAAGCAGATAGTAAGTATACCTGGAAACTGGAGGATATGGTGGCGGAGGACAGCCAGTGGGAACAGATGTTTAAAGAGGCTTCCGGGGAAATAAGCGAATATGCTTCCTACAAGGGAAGACTGGCCGGGTCCGCGGATACCCTGTATGCCTGCCTCTTGTTCGACGACAAGCTTTCCCAGAAGATAGAGCGTCTGTATGTCTATGCCAGGATGCGTTCCGACGAGGATACCACCGTGCAGAGATACCAGGATATGTTTTCCAGGGCCCAGACGCTGTCCTACCGGGCAGCTGAGAACAGCTCCTTCCTGGTGCCGGAAATTCTGTCCATGGACCGGGAGCTTCTGGAACAGTATATGGCGGCGGATAACGGCATAGGCCATTTTAAACGGGCGCTGGAAATCATTCTTGCCAGGCGGGATCACACCCTGTCCGGCGAGATGGAAGAGCTTCTGGCCCAGTCCTATGACGCCACCCAGGGCGCCAGCCAGATTTTTACCATGTTCAACAATGCGGATGTGAAGTTCCCTGTTATCACGGGGGAGAGTGGGGAGGGAATCCAGATTACCCACGGCAATTACATTTCCTTGATGGAGAACCAGGACCGCAGGATACGCAAGGATGCATTCGAGGGGTTATACAGCGTGTATGAACAGTTTTCCAATACTCTGGCAGCTGCATTTTCCTCCAATGTGAAGCAGGCCGTGTTCTACGCAAAGGCAAAGAAGTATGCCTCCAGCCGGGAGTATTACCTGGCTGACAACGAGGTTCCTGAGCTGGTCTACGACAATCTGGTGAAGGCAGTGCGGGAAAATATCGTGAAGCTTCATGAATACACCCGGGTACGGAAGGATGTGCTGGGAGTGGATGAGCTTCACATGTATGACCTTTATGTACCCATGGTGGCAGCGGCTGACCGCCGTTACACCTATGAGGAGGCAAAGTCCATTGTGCTGGAGGGCCTGGCTCCGCTGGGAGAGGAATATCTGTCCTTGTTAAAGCAGGGATTTGACAGCCGGTGGATTGATGTCTATGAAAATGAAGGCAAGCGCAGCGGCGCTTATTCCTGGGGGACCTACGGCAGCCATCCCTATGTGCTGCTGAATTTCCATGGCACCCTTAATGATGTGTTTACCCTGGCCCACGAGATGGGACATTCCATCCATACCTGGTATTCCGACAGGAACCAGCCGTTTACCTATGCCGGGTATAAGATATTTGTGGCAGAGGTGGCATCCACCTGCAACGAGGCGCTTCTGATACGCCATCTCCTTAAGAAGGCAGGCAGCAGGGAGGAAAAGGCATATCTGCTGAATCATTTCCTGGAGAGCTTTAGGGGAACCCTGTTCCGTCAGACCATGTTTGCGGAGTTTGAGGATATGGCCCATAAAAAGGCGGCCAGAGGGGAGAGCCTGACGGCTGAGAGTCTGTGCAGTATCTACCGCCAGCTGAATGCAGATTATTTCGGGCCGGCCATGACAGTGGACCGCCAGATTGATTATGAGTGGGAGAGGATTCCCCATTTCTATACACCTTTTTATGTATATCAGTATGCCACGGGATTCTCAGCAGCCGTGGCCATCAGCAGCCGCATTATGAGCGGGGAACCAGGCGCGCTGGAAGGGTATAAGAAGTTCTTAAGCGGAGGCTGCTCCATGAAGCCCATCGATCTTCTGAAGCTCTGCGGTGTGGATATGTCCACCACCCGGCCGGTGGATGAAGCCCTTGGTTTCTTCGGGGAGCTGATTGAGGAATTTAAGAAGTGTATCCATACAAATGAATGATTGAGGGAAGAACATGAATCAGAGTGCAGCAAAAAGCCGTGAACAGGGAAAGCAGATAAAAAAGCGGATTGACTTGACGGAAGGGAGTCCGGGGCGCCGCCTTCTCCTGTTTGCCCTTCCCATGATTCTGGGAAACCTGTTCCAGCAGTTTTACAACATGGCGGACTCCATGATTGTGGGCAATTTTGTGGGCGAGGACGCGTTGGCGGCTGTGGGCGCTTCCTATGCACTGACCAATGTGTTTATCATGATAGCCATAGGGGGAGGAAACGGCGCGTCGGTTTTGACCTCCCAGTATCTGGGAGCCAGGCAGCACGGAAAAATGAAAACCTCCATTTCCACGGCCCTGATCACCTTCCTCTTTGTGAGCATTCTGCTGGGGAGCGCGGGATTATACCTGAACGGCCTCATACTGGAGTCTCTTAAGACACCGGCCAATATCATGGGCCAGGCAAAGCTGTACCTGGGAATTTACTTCCTGGGAATGCCTTTCCTGTTTATGTACAATGTCCTTGCTGCCATATTCAATGCCATGGGGGATTCCAGGACGCCTCTGTACCTTCTCATATTTTCATCCATCCTGAACGTGGTTCTGGACATTATATCTGTCACATGGCTGGGGATGGGGGTGGACGGTGTGGCCATTGCCACTGTCATGGCCCAGGGAATATCCGCCCTGATATCCTTCGGCATCCTGATGAAAAAATTAAGGGGATATGAGCAGGAGGACGGGGATGGTTTCAGGCTCTACGACAGCAGCATGTTAAAGGCAGGGACCAGAATCGCGGTGCCGTCCATTCTCCAGCAGTCCATTGTATCCATCGGAATGCTGCTGGTCCAGTCCGTGGTCAATGGGTTTGGCTCCGCTGCCCTGGCCGGTTACTCAGCGGGAAGCAGAATTGAGTCCATCTGCGTGGTGCCCATGATTGCAACAGGCAACGCCGTAGCCACCTTCACGGCCCAGAACATCGGCGCCGGGAAGATGGAGCGGGTGAAGGAGGGGTACAGGGCCAGCTACGGCATTGTGGCCGGTTTCTCCGCCATCATAGCCGTGATAGTGGTGCTTCTTAACGGCCCGATCATAACCTCCTTCCTGGGAGACGGCATGAGCCGGGAAGCCTATGGGGCGGGCACGGGATACCTGTCCTTTATCGCCTACTTCTTTGTGTTCATCGGTATGAAGGCGTGTACGGACGGAGTTCTGCGAGGCTCCGGGGATGTGCTGGTATTTACCATTGCCAATCTGGTGAATCTGACCATACGTGTCTACGCAGCCTTTCATTTTGCTCCCATATGGGGTGTGGCAGCCGTGTGGTACGCGGTCCCCATGGGCTGGATTGCCAATTATGTCATATCCTTCAGCCGTTACCTCACAGGAAAATGGAGGGATAAAAAGGTTATATAAGGAAGCGGAAGGGCTGCATCACAAAGCCCACCACCTTCCAGGCCGCCCTTTTATACGCCGGGACATCTGCAATGGTCAGATGTTCCGGTATTTCATATGTTCCGTCCGGCAGGAGACGTCGGCAGTCCTTCTGGTAGGAGACCATGTATTCTTCCAGCTGGGCTGTCAGCTCCGGGCTCTGGATGACCAGCATAAGCTCTGTGTCCAGATAGGTGCTGCGCAAATCGAAATTGTAGGAGCCCACGGCGCACAGCTCATCGTCAATGACAAGGGATTTGCCATGATAAGAGAGACCGCCGTCATATTCCAGAATCTCCATGCCCGTATCCCCAAATGCGTCCCTGTGCATGGGATAATCGCTGGAGGCAAAAAAATTGTCGCCGTTTTCAACTGAATTAATCATCATGGTCACCGGCACCCGAGCCGTGATTTCCTTCATGGTATCGTACATATAGTCATTGAATACAGCATAGGGAGTGTGGATCAGCACACTCCTTTTTGCGTCCTTCATAAGAACAGACATGGTGTGAAAGACCACGGGTTCCTTTCCGTAGATGCCGGTGGGGTTGGACACCAGGGTGATTTTCCCCGTGGGAACCGTGTTGGAACCGTAATACTCCAGGGCCTTTGACTGATTGGCGGTCAGGGATAAGGCCGGGAACAGGGGGAGAGCGGTATCCGGGGCGTCCGGGATATCCGGGGCGGCGGGGTAATCGTCATCGTTGATACTTGAATCCATGGGCAGGGCCGGACAGCCGGGCTGGCCGGGCGCGGCGGTGCAGCTGGCAGAATCCTCCTCACTGTCAAACAGATCCGGATATTGGATGGCCAGGACCTTATACCGCTCCCTCAGCATGGCCGCCGCGTTCCGGACAGAGGTCCTGTCACCGGTCTTTTCGCTGTCATGGAACAGGGAGGACACATCCAGATTCCATACCTGCTCAAAATAATTTTCCGCCTGATACAGAGAGCTGTCCTTTCCCCTGTCTGTGCCGTGGGCTGTATTGTAGACCAGGACTTCGCGGTCATGGCTTCTGGAATCCGTGGGATAGGAACCGATGAAATAATCAAAGGTATTCCGGCCGCCCAGTATATATCCATAATCATCCACAATCACATACTTGTCATGCATCCTTCCCTGGGTTTTCCACGGAAGCAGGGGATTCATTTTGTTGTAAATCTTGATTTCAATGTTCGGATGGCTGGAGAGGGCATAAAAAAGCTTGCTGGGCTCCATGCGCACCAGGCCGGAGAAACCGTCCACCAGTATCTTTATGCTGACTCCCTGGTCCGCCTTGTGGAGCATGACTGCCATCAGATCCCTGGGGCTCTCGCCATCCCTGAAATCAAAGGTGGACAGTATAATCCGTTCCCTGGCCAGGTTCATGAGGCGCATCCGTTCATCCCAGGCGCTCTGATTGGTTTCCAGTATCATGGCGCGGTCCCGGCTGTCTCCCTCCTGATAGAAGTTCTCAGCCGATACTGTATCTTGTGTTTCCTGGGAAATTGGCTTATAGTGATAGAAGGGAGCTGTGGCTCCAATCACCAGATACATCAGTATCAGGAAAAAGAGTGAGAGGACAGGGTGCTTTTTAATCCATGTAATACACCTGCATATCATAAGAAACTCCTTTTATGTGCATACTTTTAGTACTGCGGATAGCGGGCGCCGTGTGCACAAGGACCTGCGATACGCTGTACCAGTGATAATATAGGTACTATACTAAGAAAAACAGGGAAAGTCAATTCATAGAACAGGAGGACAGGACATGGCGCAGACGCTTTACTATAACGGCACCATTCTTACCATGGAGGACAGATGCCCCCAGGTGGAAGCCGTGCTGACAGAAGACGGAAGAATCCTGGAGACAGGAACATGGGAAAAGGTAAAGGAAAGAGCAGGGGATAAGGCCCGCAGGCTGGATCTGCAGGGAAGGGTGATGATGCCGGGCTTTATAGATTCCCACAGCCATTTTACGGCCTGCGCCAGCCACACAATGGAAGTGGACCTGGGCGGGGCGGGCAGTTTTGAGGACATGATAACATGCATCCGGCAATACATTGAAGATAAGAAGATTCCAGAGGGAAAATGGGTCACTGCGTCCGGATATGACCACAACCGTCTGAAGGAACACAGCCACCCCCGCAGGAAGGTCCTGGACCAGGCAGCGCCTCAGAATCCATTGATACTGAAACACCAGTCAGGCCACATGGGGGTGTTTAACACCATGGCCCTCAACCTTCTGGGTGTGACCGGACAGACACAGGCGCCTCAGGGAGGCGTCATAGAAATGGAGGGCGGGCTTCCCACCGGATATATGGAGGAAAATGCATTTTTGGGCTTCCAGGGACGCATCCCCATGCCGTCGGCAGAAGATTTCCTGACTGCCTACGGCCGCGCCCAGGAGCTCTATGCTTCCTATGGAATCACCACGGTCCAGGAGGGACTGATGGCAAGCCAGCTGGTGCCGCTGTACCAGATGCTGCTGAAATCAGGACTTTTAAAGCTGGATTTAATTTCCTTTATGGATATACGGGACAGCGATGCTGCACGGACGGCATTTGAAAGCCATATAAAGAACTATAAGGGGCATATGAAGATAGGCGGGTACAAAATGTTCCTGGACGGATCGCCCCAGGGAAGGACGGCATGGATGCGAACGCCCTATCTGCCGGAAACACCGGATATGGAGGAAAAGGCACAGGCGGATGCATTTCCCCGGACCCGGGCAACAAAAGAGGATTACTGCGGTTATAATACCCTGGAGGACAGCCAGGTAAAGGAAAATATTTTAAAGGCAGAGCTGGAAGACATGCAGCTTCTGGCCCATTGCAACGGTGACAGGGCGGCAGAGCAGTATATGGATATGCTGGAGGCAGTTTACAGGGAACTGGGGAGCGGGAACAGCAGGAAGCCTGGTTTTTACAGGGGCGATATCCGTCCGGTAATGATTCATGCCCAGCTTCTGGGGCTGGATCAGCTGGAACGGGTAAAGAGACTGGAAATCATTCCCTCCTTTTTCCTGGCCCATGTATACCACTGGGGGGACATCCACGTCCGCAATTTTGGTCAGGAGCGGGCGGGACGCATCAGCCCGGCTGCATCGGCCCTGAAGGAGGGCATCTGTTTCACCCTGCACCAGGACAGCCCGGTTATTATGCCGGACATGATGGAGACTCTGTGGTGCGCCGTAAACCGGCGTTCCAGGGAAGGTAAGGTGCTGGGACCGGAGGAGCGCATTCCGGTGCGGGATGCGCTTAAGGCAGTGACGGTCAACGGGGCATACCAGTATTTTGAAGAAAATGAGAAGGGAACCGTCACGCCCGGGAAAAAGGCGGATTTTGTGGTGCTGGAACAGAATCCTCTGGAAACAGGGGCAGATGAGATACGAAATATCAGGGTGCTGGCAACCATCAAGGAGGACCGGCTTTTGTGGAAAGCATAGGATGAAAGAAAGAATATAAAAGAACTAAAAAGGACACAGCCGGGATGGGGGATTCACGGCTGTGTCCGTTATTAGGGATAATATATATATATAAAAGGAGTTGGGCATTCAATGATGATTACAGAATATCAATATACTTGGGTGTCTCCTCCACCTTGGGCGCATCCTTTGGCACCTGAAGCCTCAGTATGCCGTTTTCAAAACCAGCCTTGATATCTTCCTGGCGAATCTGCTCGCCTACAAAGAAGGTTCTCTTACATGAACTGGTATAGCGCTCCTTGTGAATCAGGGTGCCCTTGTCATCCTTGCCCTCGCTGGATTTGGTTATATCAGCGCTGACAGTCAGATATCCGTCCTTAAGCTCTGCCCTGATATCCTCTTTCTTGAATCCGGGAAGTTCAATCTCTAAAATATAGTTTCCATCCTTCTCCATGATGTCGGTACGCATCACCGGAAGCTTCTTGGCCTCCTCACCCTTTTCGGAGGCGCTGGTAAAGAATGGGTCATTGAAAAAGTCATCAAATAAATTAAGTCCGTAGTTTCTTCTTGGTATTAACATCATCGTTATATCCTCCTCGCTCATAGAACTGTTTGGTTTCATTTGCTTTATGCTTGTATTATAGCACGATTGTTAGCACTGTCAAGAGGTGAGTGCTAATAAAATTATAAAAAAAGTATGAAGTATATTAAGAGAGCATTTGCAGCCTGTACGCAGCATTTCCTGCGGCCTTCAGAGAAAAAACATAGAACCGTAAGCAGGGATTAAAGTAAAACGTGGAAGGATATGGTAAAGTAATCATAAGGTTTCCGCATATCTGCGGCAGGGAGGGGAATATGATGAAACATTTGATGCAAATGATAACGAAAAGGAAAAGGAAGTATCTGGGAGCTGGGCTGCTTCTGACAGCCATATTTTTATCTGCGCTCACATCCGGGTGTGCTTTAAATGGCCTTCATAAGGGTACTCAGGATCTTACCCGGAATATACCCAAGGAAGAAGTGGAGACAGTGGATATGATGGAGCCATCCTATGAATCTGTAAATCCACGGAAGGAACTTACAGAATTTTCTCTGGAACTTCTGAGTGAAAACCTGTCCCATGGCAATTGCCTGATTTCGCCTCTTTCCATTGTCTCCGCCCTGGGAATGACTGCAAATGGAGCGGAGGGCAGCACGCGGGCGCAGATGGAACAGATGATGCATACGGATACGGCTGTCCTGAATGATTATCTGAAGGCATACACAGATTATATGCCCAACAGCGAGGCCTGCCAGGTCAACATAGCGAATTCCATATGGTTCAGGGACAGGGACAGCCTGGCTATAAATGAGGATTTTCTTAAAACCAGCCGGAATTATTACGATGCATCTATATTTGAGGCTCCCTTTGACGCGGGCACAAAGGATGACATCAACAGCTGGGTAAAGAAGGAAACCAACGGCATGATTCAGAAACTGCTGGAAGAGGCGCCGCCCCGGGACGCGGTTATGTATTTGGTCAATGCGCTGTCCTTTGACGGGGAATGGCGGGATATCTATAAAAAGAACCAGATACATAAAGGAACATTTAACGCGGAAAACGGGGAACACCAGTCCGCGGAGTTCATGTATTCCACAGAAGCAGTCTATCTTGAAAATACATTGGGGAGGGGATTCCTAAAACCATATGGGGACGGCGCCTATGCATTTGCCGCGGTCCTGCCTGATGAGGGTATGACGATGAAGGAGTTCCTGGAGAGGTTAAAGGAAAATGGGATTACAGATCTTCTTGAACAGACCCGTAATAAAACCGTCTGTGTCAGATTGCCAAAATTTACAGTGGAATACAATGTGGTTCTCAACGAGTCCCTGACGGAATCCGGAATGAAAGATGCATTTGACAGCCAAAAAGCGGATTTTTCCTCCATGGCCCATTCAGATAATGATAATATTTATATAAGCAAAGTGATTCACAAGACTAAAATTGATGTGGACGAAAAAGGGACAAAAGCAGGGGCAGTGACGGCAGTTGAGGTATCGGAGGGCAGTGCCGTTCAAACAGAGGAACCAAAGGAGGTTTTTCTTGACAGACCGTTTTTCTATATGATTATAGATACCAGACAGAACTTTCCTCTTTTTATGGGCTGTCTGATGCAGCTGGAATAAAACGGATTTTCCCAAAACGGATTTCCCCAAAATTGATTTCCCCAAACCGGATTCTGTGCATTCTATGGAATTGCTGCCTGCGGGCTTGAAAAAAAGTGAAGGATTGTATAAGATATATCGTAAGGCTTGTTTTAAATATAATTTGACCTTATGAGAAGACGAGGAAAACCACATGAAATCACAGATTACCATGAAGGATATGGCACAGCATTTTAATGTGTCCCTTAATACAATCCATAAAGCGATTTATGGAAAGCCCGGGGTGAGTGAAGCTACCAGAAAAAAAATAGTATCCTATGCGGAAAAAAATGGTTACAGGCTGAACGCCATGGCATCCATGCTGAAACGGAAAAATATGAAAATTGCAGTATGCCTGCCCAAACTGGATCAGGACAGCAAGTATTTCTACAGCTATATATGGCAGGGATACAGAATGTACCTGGCGGAACAGAGCGAGTTTAACCTGGAGATTCAGGAGCTGGCCTATGAAAAGGGAGAACTTTCCCGGACACTGGAAGCATTATGTGAAAAGGTGAAGGCAGGGGAGGAGTTAGACGGACTTCTGACGGTTCCGCCGGGAGACGAAAAGGGAATCTGTGCAGTCAGATACTTTACAGATAAAGGGCTGCCTGTGGTTTTTGTGACCGAAGACCAGGACCGGTGCGGCCATTTGGGAACCGTGGTGGGGGATTATTACGCGGCAGGCCAGCTCATGGCGGAACAGGCCTGCAATATCCTGGCCAGGGGCCGGCGCATTCTCCTGATGACAGGTGACCCCTATAAGGATTCCCATTATCTGGTGGCAAAAGGGTTTCACGAATATATGCGGCAGGAGAAGAAGGAGTATGCTGTTGAGGATTTATACGGCTATTATGAATTAGACCATCTGGATAAAAACGTGCTGGATATTTTGAAGGAAAATCCCCCGGATCTGATTTGCTGCGTGTTTTCCAGAGGCAGCGCTGTCCTGTACAGGGCATTAAAGAAAAGCGGGATGGCAGGCAGGATTCCCGTCATTGCAAGCGATGTATTTGATGAGACGGTGAGGGCCTTAAAGGAAGGAACCTTTACCAATCTGGTGTTCAAGGACCCCTGTAAGCAGTCATATCTTGCCATCAAGATGCTTTATGAGTACCTGCTCATGGATAAGGAACCAGCGGAAAAGGTACGCAGGGTGGAAATAGTACTGATATTTAAGAGCAACGTAAACTACTTCTGGGAAAATATTAAGGACATGCAGTATATGCGGACATAAACCGCGGACTTAACTGGCTGAAGCCGGAAAACAAAAAGACAGGGGCAGCGTTTCCTTCATAAATGCTGCCCCTGTCCTGGTCAAAGCTGCCGTTTAGTATTTACTTCCGTCCGGGTAAACGGGAATTGGCTCCATCTGTCTTGGAACATCCTGCATCACCATGGGGGCGCTTCCCATATCCTTCAACTTAAACTGGCTGATTAACCCCTTAAGAATCTGTGCCTGTCCGGATAACTCCTCGCTGGCTGCTGCTGATTCCTCCGCGGTGGCTGAATTGGTCTGCACCACATTGGAGATCTGGTCTATACCCTGGGTTATCTGGCTGATGGAGGATGCCTGCTCCTCAGATGCCCTGGAAATCTGGTCTATGGTTCTGGTTACCTTCTGGGCGCCTTCCACGCTCTCTAACAGAGTGTGGGCTGTCGCGTCCGCAATCTTAGTGCCCTTTTCCACTGCCAGAATGGAGCTCTCTATCAGCACCGCCGTATTCTTGGATGCTTCCGCTGACTTGCTGGCAAGATTGCGCACCTCATCCGCAACCACTGCAAAGCCCTTTCCTGCTTCTCCTGCGCGGGCCGCCTCCACCGCTGCGTTGAGCGCCAGTATGTTGGTCTGGAAGGCAATATCCTCAATTGTCTTGATAATCTTTCCGATCTCGCTGGAGGAGGAGCTGATTTCCTTCATCGCTTCAATCATGGTCTGCATCTGCTGGTTGCTCTCCGTCATCTTTAGCCCCACATCATCTGCCAGCTTGTTGACATTGTGCGCATTCTCCGCATTAGACTTCACCTGATTGGAGATTTCATTGATCGTGGCGGCCAGCTCCTCCACTGAGGAGGCCTGTTCCGTGGCTCCCTGGGAAAGGGCCTGGGAACCGGACGCAACCTGGTCACTGCCGGATGCCACCTGGTCCGCAGACTGGTTAATCTGTCCCAATACAGATGAAAGCTTGTCAATGATCTGATACATGGATGTTGCCAGCTGTGCAAATTCGCCTACATAAAGCTCTTTGGCCTTAGAATCCACACTGAAATCCCCATTACCCAGAGCTGACAGCCCCATTCCCATATCCTGTATAATCCCCTTAAAATTATGGGTCAGGGTCCTCATGCTCTCAGAGAGGCTGCCCAGTTCATCCTCTGAAACGTAGCTGATCGACACCTCAAGATCTCCCGCAGACATCTTTTTAGCTGCTTCCTCAATCTCGCTGATTGGCCTGGTGAGGGCTTTTGTGATATAAATGGCAAGTGTGACCGTCAGTGCCAGAGCCAATGCAGCTATGGTGATCAGAAATACCAGGGCAGAGGTCTGGGCCTTGGCGGACTGAGAATAGTCCTCGGCCGCGATCGCAGTGGTACCAGAATCAACTTCGCTCATTAAATTCATAAATTCCTGCATTAATGGCTGGTATTTAGTAAAAAGAAGGTCAGCCGCTTCTGTATTCTTATTCTGTCCTGCCAGGTCAAGAATCTCTATCCGGTATGGCTTTGCCTCTTCCAGAATTTTCTGGGCCTGGTCAAGCATCGCCTTATCACCTCTGAAATTCTGCCGTAAATAGTCGAATCCCGGAGACAATGTATTAAATTGTTCATTGGCCTGGGTAATATAATTCTGTGTTTCAGCAGCATCATCCGTAAGCATGCTGATTGCTATACACTTTAAGCCTGTCTGGGTAGCACGGCACATATCGGTTGTCTTATTGGAAACCGGGTATCCCACTGTGTAGAAATCTCCAAAATTCTTACCGGAGTTGCTCAGACTCATAATTGATACCATAAGTGAAATTAAAAAAAGTATAATGATAACTCCAAATGTAACAATTAATTTTTTACCAATTTTTAAATTCTTCATAAAATTCATAAATCGACTCTCCTTAGTAATCATGACCCGGTGACTGGTGCCATGGCAGTCTATGCATTCTGCAAATCATCTGTTTGTATGGCTGCTCTGTTGCTCCTTCCGGTCTCAGCCATTCATCGCTGATTATACCCTCCCACTCAACAGCATGGTTGACTATAAAAATAGTTTGCATATTTCCCCCTTTTACGTCATTTTTAGCAGAACCATGGGAATAAATTACCGGCCTGAACCATGGCTGGACAAGTTTGCCGGTATTTATCCCCCGCCCTGTGTGAGTATACCAAACCAGCACACAAGGTATATACGATATATCGGCATAAAAAGCTAAATTATAAATGATTTAATTTATTCAATGGTGTTCTACAGACGGATTCTTTCTCATAAAGATTAAAAAACCACCTATCCAGCTTTTCCCAGGAGAATGTCCCATGAACAATATTCAATATAATATCCGCGCAAACCCGGATTCTTTTCCGGTTGCACACTCAAATTGGTATCCTCCCGTGGCTGTTCTGGAAAAGAACCAGCAATACGCCCAGATCCTTATGGCGGATTTAGCCTCAACCGCCAGCGAAATGACCACGGTACACCAGTATCTGTATCAATCCTGGACCATCAATGATCATCATCAAAACATACGCCGTGTCATTCAACGCATAGCCGTCGTTGAACAGCACCACTTTTCTATAATCGGACAGCTCATTCACCTTCTTGGAGGCCAGCCCGAATGCCGTTCATCCAGGCCCAATTCCTATTGGTGCGGGAATATGGTAAGTTACAGCTGTGAACTCCCTGTAATATTGTCTGATAATGCCCGGTCAGAACAGTTTGCGGCTCAGGCATACGCGGCCCAATCAAAAGAAATCAAAGACCCTCATGTTTCTAAAATGCTTGCAAGGTTATCATTAGACGAAAAACTGCATTATAAAATTTTTAGTGATTATTTGTCTCAAATTGAATGAACCTATCCGCCGTCCCCTGTTTTGATGGGGCGGTTTATTTAAATGGATTTCCTGCATCTAAATCAAACAAGGGGATGGGGCAAAATCAGGTGACCAATCTGGTTTTGCCCACCCCTTTCTTGTCGTTTTTTGTGAAAAAAGGGAAACGTTACTTCTTAGAAACGCAAAGAGGATAAACGGGACAGCGGAAAAGATAATATAAAAACATGTTAAGTATATGTTAATAAAATGATAAAATAGCAAAAAATCATTGAAATATTATGCAAAATAACAATAAAGTCAACCTCCGCATCTTGACACCGGCAGAATAATATAGTAAGATGAAAACATGATAAGGGAAACGTTTCACTAAAATGTATCAGGAGGTTTATTATGAAGACAAAAAAGGCGTATTCGTTGGCACTGGCAGCCGTCATGGCATCATCCGTACTGTGGGGGTGCGGTTCTTCCTCAACTGACCCGGGGACTGGGGCAGCTGAAGATTCAGACAGCGGGACAAAGGAGGCCGGGGGAGGGCAGACCCTGCGGGTGACTGTTCAGGCGTGGATGATGGGGAAATATGATTTTGAGAGGATTGCAAAGGAATTTGAGGAAGAGAATCCGGGTGTAAAAGTAGTCTATAACCAGGTGGACAATGTGGACGTGACCTCCAGCATGCTGGAGTGGTCCCAGGGAAAGACAAACTGCGATTTAGCCTTGGGCGGCGACCGATCTGAGACGGTTCCGTACGCTGCCAATGATTATGTGGTGGAGTTTACGGACGAGAACTTCTTTAACGGGGATTTTACCAAGGATAAGTTCATCGGGTCATTTCTGGAAAGCGGAAATGCTGACGGGGTACAGTACATGATTCCGCTGCTGGGAGAAGTCTTGGGATGCGTGGTAAATATACCGATGATGCAGGAGGCCGGCTACGTGGCAGAGGACCAGACTATCACTGCCCCGGCAGACTGGAATGAGATGTATGAATATGCAAAGAACCTGACAAAGGACGGACAGACCGGACTGGCGGTTGACTGGGGCAACAACATGGCGGTAAAGGCCTACGACGCATGCGTCATGGGGGCCAACGGAAACTTGTACGAGTCAGACGGGAATACGCTGAACTTCACGGCCGGTCCCGTTAAAAACATGCTCCAGGTATGGCAGGATTTAGTAAAGGACGGCTATACCACCACGGATGTATTCGCGGATGCCGATGCAAACAGGACGAATTTCAAGGCCGGAAGGGTAGCCATGCACATTGCCCCGGCATCCAGATGGATTGAGGCAGGAGAGCTTCTGGGGGCAGAGAATGTAGGCGTTATGCCCATACCGGGCACAGACACCCATGGTTCTGTTTCCTACATACATGGCGCCGTTATTCCCAAGGCATCTGAAAACCAGGAGCTGGCCATTAAGTTCATCAAGGATAAGCTTTTGCAGGAACAGTTCCAGACAGATTCCATGAATTCCTACGGCAAGATGTCACCCATGAAGGCCCATTACGAGAAACTGGATAATCCATATTGGCCAACTGTCCTTGACTTTACAGAAAAAGCAACGACGCCTCCTCTGTACAAGGACTACACAAAGCTGGATACCAACATGCAGATAGAGCTTCAGAAGATGCTCTCAGGCGGTTCCACGGTTGATGAGTTTTCTGCCAATATGAGTAAGTTCATGACCACCATTGACCTGAGCACAGGTATGAACAAATAAAACCAGCCGGCAGGGCCGGTTCAATGACAGTCTTTGCATTGGCCGGTTTTCCTGCCGGCATCATAGAAATAGGATGAGGTGGAATATGGGGAATAAAAAAAGTGTGGGCGTACAGCTGAAAAAGATGATACCCGGCTATGCCTTTGCAGCTCCGGGGGTTATATTTGTGGCTGTTTACATGGGGTATCCGCTGATACGCTCGCTTTACCTGAGCTTTACCAATTACAATTTTGCCTTTGACAAGAAGCCGGTATTCGCAGGGCTTTCCAACTTTGCAAAGATGTTTTCCGATGCATACTTTATGGATTCCCTGAGAAATACCGTGGTATTTTCACTGCTGTTTTTCCCGTCCATCATGATTATTTCCCTGATAATCGCCATGCTTTTAGACAAGGGCGTCAGGGGATCGGGAATCTTTCGCACCTGCGTATTTGTATCCATGGTGGTGCCGCTTTCCCTGACCGGCATTATTTTCCAGTGGATTTTAAACAACCAGTATGGCCTTCTCAACAGCGTGCTCAGGGAAATGCTGCACCTGGACGCTTGGGCCCACAACTGGCTGGGAGAAGGAAAATGGGCCATGTTTTCCATCGTAATTGTCAGCTTATGGAAAAATATGGGAATGCTTGTGATTTTCTTTATGGCAGGCCTTGCAGGAATCCCGTCGGATATCATCGAATCCGCCAAGATTGACGGGGCCAATGCATTCCAGAGGATTTTCAGGATTATTCTGCCTAATCTGAAGGAAAGCTATGTCATCTGCGGCCTGTGGGCTATTATCCAGTCCGTGAAGGTGTTTGAACAGCCCTTCGTCATGACAAACGGCGGGCCGGGCACATCCACCCTGGTTCTATACCAGTACACATGGATGAACGCGTTTAAATATTACGAGATGGGCTATGCGTCTGCCATCGGTTATTTTATGGGGGCGGTTATCCTGGTCTTGTCATGTATCAATCTTTACATCAACAGGACAAAGGATGAGGATGAAGTGAAACGGAAAAAGACCGGAAAAAGGAGGAACAGGGCATGAGTATTAAGAAAAACGCCGGCAGCATAGCCGTGTTTATATTGCTGTTCGTCATATCCTTTATTTTCATTATCCCCTTCATATGGACGATGCTCACCTCGCTAAAGCCGGATGAAGAGATATATTCCTCAGTCCTTGCCTTTCTTCCTGTAAATCCCTATCTGGGCCACTATACGGGTATTTTTACAAAACTGGGCAACTTCTTTAAATATTTCTCCAATTCCGTTGTGGTATCCTTTTGGAGCGTGCTGTTCAACGTGCTTTTCGCAGCCACCCTGGGATATTCCTTTTCCAAGTTTCAGTATTGGGGAAGGGACCTGTTCCTTGGATTTGTTCTGCTAATCATTACCCTGCCCTATGTTATATACCTGATACCGATTTACATTATGCAGTCGCGTTTTGACCTGATTGATACCAGGCTTGGCCTCATACTTCCGTACATTGCAACCAACCTGCCCATGTCCGTATTCATCATGAGAGGACAGTTTAACGGCGTTCCCAACGAGATGATGGAAGCAGCCAGAATTGATGGAGCAGGCCAGTGGCAGACCTTCAGCCGTGTGATGCTGCCCATCGTGAAGCCTGGAATCGCCACGGTCATCATCATGACATTTATCTCAGTGTGGGGTGAGTTTACATACGCCAGAACCCTGTGCACCACGGCAAAATCCCAGACCCTTGCAGTAGGCATCACCTTCCTGCGGGATGAGGCTGCTTCGTGGCAGTACGGTACCCTGACAGCAACCATTATCCTGTCCCTGATTCCTGTGCTGGCAATCTTTTTGTCCATGCAGAAATATTTTATCAAGGGAATCATGGCAGGAGCAGTGAAAGGATAGGAGACAGCTTATGAAAATCGTAAAATTTGAAACCTGGTGGGTTAAACGAAATAAGTGCCTGTTTGATGAAAAACGCAAGGGCAAGAGCAGTATGGATTGGGATGTGGTGGTGCTTAAGCTGACTACGGATAACGGATACCAGGGAATCGCAACAGCCCTGGCAGCGCGGTCAGGCCGGGTGACGGAAAGCTATCTGCACGATAATATTGCTCCGGTGGTTCTGGGTGCATCCCCTTATGACAGGGAAAAAATATGGCATGAGCTGTGGAACATTGACAGGCACCTGACCTTTTTTCCTGTATATCTGCCAGGCCCGGTGGATGTGGCTCTGTGGGATATATGCGCCAAGGCAGCAGGACTTCCGCTTTATCAATACATAGGCGCCTACCGCCGGTCTCTGCCTGTATATGCCAGCGGGCTGTTCCATGAGGACCCGCAGGAGTATGTGCGGGAGGCCCTCTATTACAAATCCAGGGGAATCAACTGTTATAAAGCCCATCCCTCCGGTCCCTGTGAGCTGGATATGGAAATCCACGAGAATATACGCAAGGCAGTGGGACCGGATATGAAGCTCATGAGCGACCCTGTGGCGGAATATACACTGGAAGAAGCAGTCAGGGTGGGAAGGCACCTGGAGAAGCTGGGGTATGAATGGCTGGAGGAACCCTTCCGGGATTTTGAACTGAACAAATATACCCAGCTGTGTGCCGCCCTGGATATTCCCATTGCCGCCACGGAGACTACCAGGGGATGTCACTGGGGGGTGGCGCAGGTCATCAACCAGAAGGCGGCGGATATTGTCAGGGCTGATGTGTCATGGAAATGCGGGGTTACGGGGACTTTGAAAATAGCCCACCTGGCAGAAAGCTTCGGAATGCAGTGCGAGATTCATACCACGACCATGAATTACATGGACCTGGTAAACCTTCACGTTTCCTGCGCCATACGCAATTGCAGATATTTTGAGTATTTTGTGCCGGAAGAGGATTTCATGTTCCCCATGAAGGGACTTCTTCCTATTGATGAGAAAGGGATAATTACAGTTCCTGACAAGCCGGGAATCGGCGGAGAACTGGACTGGGAGCTGATTGAACGAAATTGTGTTTCCCATCAGATGGAGGTGTTGGAATGATGGAATTGGCGGGTAAGACGGGAATTATTACAGGCGGATCCAGCGGACTTGGATTTGCCGCGGCCAATGTTCTGGCTGAGGCAGGGGCAGTGGTGTATGCTGTCAGCCGGAGCGGCAGGCCGAAGCTGGAAGGGGAGACCAGCCATAAAAATGTGATTCATCTGGCGGCGGATGTAAGCGATTATAAGGAGATGGGGGAACTAACAGAGAGAATCGGCCGTGAACACGGCATTGATTTTCTGGTAAACAACGCGGGAATCACGGTAAAGCGCCTGGCGCAGGATGTCTCGGACGCAGATTTTGAGAAGGTGCTCCAGGTAAACGTAAGCAGTGTGTTTAAGCTGTGCACCTTGTGCTACCCCTATTTAAGACAGTCTTCCCACAGGGGCAGAATCGTGAACATCACTTCCATGGCAGCCCATCTGGGATTTTCGGAGGTGGTGCCCTACTGTACCAGCAAGGGAGCAGTGCTGTCCATGACAAGGGGGCTGGCGGTGGAATGGGCCCAGGACGGTATCAATGTAAACTCGGTTGCACCCGGATGGTTTCCCTCGGAGATGAGCCGCAAGGTTATGGACGAAGAGAGAAAACAGAAAATACTGGCCAGAATGCCGGTGCACTGTTTCGGCAATCCCAGGGATATCGGCGCCATGGTCAAGTTCCTGGTGTCAGATGAATCAGAGTATATAACCGGACAGGATTTCGCCGTGGACGGCGGGGCTTTAAGCTTCGGTTATTAGCAGAGGAGGTAATGTCATGAAATTGTGGAATGATGAAAATGAAAAATTCGCCCTGATGAGGGAGAAGCTCTATACACCCGTGGTGGGCGACATACTGGACGAACTGGGATATTATCACCAGTTTCTGCCCCAGGATATCCGGCCTCTGCGCGAGGATATGAAGCTGGCGGGAAAGGCCATGACCGTGCTGATGACAGATGTGTACGGACCGCAGAAAAAGCCCTTTGGGCTACTGACGGAGGCGCTGGACCAGCTGAAGGAAAATGAGATATACATTGCTGCGGGCGGAACCAAACGGTGCGCCTACTGGGGGGAGCTTCTGACTGCAACGGCCAGAACCAGGAAGGCGTCCGGCGCCGTGGTGAACGGGTGGCACAGGGATACGCCCCAGGTGCTGTCCCAGAACTGGCCGGTATTTTCCTGCGGCTGTTATGCCCAGGATTCCAGCGTCCGCACCCAGGTGGTGGATTTTAGGTGTGACATTGAGATAGGCCAGGTAAGGATTCATGACGGGGATTTGATTTTCGGTGATGTGGACGGAGTGCTGGTCATTCCCAGGGAAGCAGCGGATGAGGTACTTATAAAGGCCCTTAAAAAGGCTGCCGGGGAAAAGACGGTGAGGAAGGCCATCGAGGACGGTATGAGCGCCACGGATGCATTTGCGAAATTCGGTATTTTGTAGAGGAGGGACGAGGGGCCGGATGGATGGAACAATGGAAATAATACAAAGGGCATTTCAGATAGAACAAAAAGACAATGTGGCCACTGCCCTGGAGGAGCTCATCCCCGGTGCGCTAAGGCTTCTGGGCGATGGATGCAGGACGGAAGCCGAGGCTGTTCAGAAGATACCAAAAGGCCATAAAATCGCTCTCCAAAACATAAGAGCCGGGGAGGATGTCATAAAATACGGGGTGCGCATTGCCAGGGCGACAAAGGACATAAGGGCCGGGGAATGGGTCCATCTTCACAATATCCGCAGCGTGTACGATGAGCGCTCCAGCCACCTGGACGCGATGACCGGAGCGCCCAAGGATACCAGATATGAGTAGGAGGCAGGCGATGGATAACCTTAAAAGGGAATATAGCTGGATGGGCTATGTGAGGAAGAACGGCGCAATGGGAATACGCAATAAGGTGCTGGTCATCTACACCGTGGAGTGCGCTTCCTTTGTGGCCAGGGAAATCGTAAGACTTGCAGGGGACCCGGAGACAGAGGTGGTCGGATTTTCGGGCTGTACGGATAATGAATATGCGGTGCGCCTTCTGATTGCCCTGATACGCCATCCCAATGTGGGCGCTGTGCTGACAGTTGGGCTGGGGTGCGAGTATGTGCAGCCGGAATGGCTGGCGGACATAGCCGGGAAAGAGGGAAAGGAAGCAGCCTGGATGTTTATTCAGCAGGAGGGCGGAACCAGAAAGACCATAGAGAAGGGCCTGGCTGTTGTGGGTCTGATGCGGGAACGGCTTAAGGACACCAAACGAAAACCCATGGGAATCCGGGATTTAATCATAGGGGCAGAGTGCGGGGGGTCTGATTACACCAGCGGGCTGGCCGGAAATGTGGTGGTGGGACGGTTTTTCGACCGGCTGACCGATTTGGGAGGAACGGCCATTTTTGAGGAAATCGTGGAGGCCATAGGCCTTAAGGAGATGCTGGTGGGGCGCGCTGCAAATGAAAGGGCCAGGCAGGAGATTGGGGATACATATGATAAGGCCCTGGAGTACTGCAAATCCGTACACCAGTACTCGGTCAGCCCGGGTAATTTTGCAGGAGGGCTGTCCACCATTGAAGAAAAAAGCATGGGAGCCCTCATAAAAAGCGGAAGCAGACCCATTGAGGGAGTTCTTAAGGTGGGGGTTAAGCCGCCTCATCCCGGTCTGTGGCTGTTGGATTCCACGCCGGATCCATACTGGATGCAGTTTGGAATCACCAATCCCAATGACAGCGAGGGGCTGATGGATTTGGCTGCATGCCACAGCCATATTGTATTTCTGGTAACAGGCAGGGGAAATGTGGTGGGATCCGCCGTGGTTCCCTGTATTAAAATCACGGGAAACTCAGCTACCTACAGGGCCATGGAGGAGGATATGGACTTTGACGCCGGGCCGGTGCTGGAGGGGCGCTGCTCTCAGGATGAGATGGCACAAAAGCTTCTCAAAATGGCGGCAGAGGTGGCTTCCGGCACAAAGAGCAAAAGCGAGGCGCTGGGCCACAAAGAGTATTTTATACCGTATAAATATCAGGACAGGGACGCAATGAAAAAATGCAGGGAGGCATAGGCAATGTTTGATACAGGAAGTTATTTTTCATTAGAGGGGCAGACCGCAATTGTTACAGGCGGCACCACCGGACTGGGGCTTGCAATTACGAAGCACCTCGTGGACAGAATGGATGGAAGTATTGAACTGAAGAGCAAAGCAGGTGTCGGGACAACAGTTATTGTAAAAATTCCGTTCAAAATTGGCACACAGGATAAAAGCAGTAATTTATCAGATAAGCCAGTAAGCCTTGATGATTATTCGGTAGAAGGCATGCGGGCATTGGTTGTGGAAGACAATGAGTTGAACATGGAAATTTTCAGATGTATACTGGAAGACAGTGGTATGGAAGTTACATGTGCAGTAGACGGGCAGGAAGCAGTTGAAATCTTCGAGAAATCTGCACCGGATTATTTTGGGGTAATTTATATGGATATTATGATGCCGAGGATGAATGGTCTGGATGCGGCAAGGACAATCAGGGAAATGAAAAGAAGGGATGCCAGGAGGGTTCCGATCATTGCAATGTCCGCAAATGCCTTTGCAGAAGACATTATCAACAGCCGGCTGGCTGGAATGAATGTTCATCTTGCAAAGCCGCTGGATGCGGAAAAAATAATCATTGCCTTAAAACAATGCATGGCAGATAATAGCGATGTAAAACTGTACGAAGATTTGTAGGAATAAAAAGACAGAACATATAAAGCTGTTATATGTTCTGTTTTTTTATTCCTTAGAAGAAGCATATCCTTCAAAAGTATCGTCATTCAGCAGGTAACATTGCATATGTGACAGCAAAAAAAGATTTAACATTTCTTTTTAATAATATCTGCTACAATAGAATTGTAACTGGGAATGAGATGATTGGAGAGCATTATGAATAAGAATGTAATTGAAGTAAGAGAGCTGAATAAATCTTTTGGCAATGTACATGCAGTGAAAGACTTAAGCTTCCGGGTGAAGCGCGGGGAATTGTTTGCATTCCTTGGAGTAAATGGAGCAGGCAAGAGTACGACGATATCCATCCTCTGCGGACAACTTGGCAAGGATAGCGGCGAGGTGCAGATCCACGGTGCAGACAGCACGAAAGCAGGACTGGATAAACGGTATCTGCTTGGGCTTGTGTTCCAGGACAGTGTATTGGACAAACCGTTGACTGTGAAGGAGAATCTGAAAAGCAGGGCAGCATTATACGGTATTACCGGGGAAGCATTTGATGATCGATTGAAAGAATTGATTGAGTTACTGAAGTTTGATGATTATCTGAACCGGCCGGTTGGAAAGCTATCCGGCGGACAGAGGAGAAGAATTGATATAGCAAGAGCCTTGCTTCACAGACCGGAAATTCTGATTCTGGATGAACCGACGACAGGACTTGATCCGCAGACCAGGAAAGTAATCTGGAGCGTGATCGAAGAACTGCGCAAGAAGGAACAGATGACAGTATTCCTTACAACTCACTATATGGAGGAAGCTGCAACGGCGGATTATGTAGTAATCCTGGACAGTGGAAGTATTGTGGCGGAGGGAACGCCTCACGAACTGAAAGAAAAATATGTGGAAGATTACATTTTACTGTATGGAGTGACGGAAGATGAAGTGAAGCTGCTGGGCAAGAAATATAAAGAGATCCGGGACGGTTATCAGCTTACGGTTGCTTCAACGGCAGAGGCGGCGGAACTGATCGCAGCGAATAAAGATAGATTCCGTGATTTTGAAGTGGTAAAAGGAGGCATGGACGATGTCTTTTTGACGGTCACAGGTAAGTCGTTGGGAGGTGATGAGAAATGAGAACAGTATTTGCATTGATTAAGCGTAACCGTCAATTATTTTTCCGGGATAAGGGAATGCTGATTTCGTCTCTGATCACACCGATCATTCTGATTGTGTTATATGCGACATTTCTGCAGAATGTATATAAGGATTCCTTGCAATCAGCTCTGCCAGGGGTGATGAATGTATCAGAAAAGCTGGTAAACGGTACGGTAGCTGGACAGCTTGCAGCGGCACTGCTTGCAGTCAGCTGTGTGACTGTGACTTTCTGCGTGAATCTGACGATGATACAGGATAAAGCAAGTGGTGCTAGAAAAGATTTTGATGTATCACCGGTGCACAGACCGACACTTTATATCGGATATTTCTTCTCAACGGTGTTGAACTCGCTTATGGTTAATTTTCTGGCAGTAGTGATGTGTCTGATCTATGTGAAGCATATGGGATGGTATCTGAATGGAACAGATATTGCATGGATCATTCTGGATGTGATTCTGTTAGTATTATTTGGCGCAGTGCTGTCCAGTATCATCTGTTATCCGCTGAAGACGCAGGGACAGCTGTCAGCTGTCGGAACGATCGTGAGTGCAGGATATGGATTTGTCTGCGGTGCCTATATGCCTATGTCTAATTTTAGCAGTGGTCTGCAGAAATTTCTGTCATATCTCCCGGGAACCTATGGTACCTCTTTGCTGAAGAATCATATGCTCCGGGGTGTATTTGAAGAAATGAAAGATCAGAAGTTTCCAGATGATGCAGTGACAGCAATTGCAGGTACACTGGATTGTAATCCGGTCTTTCGCGGGCACGTGGTGAGCACATCTGAAATGATCGCAGTGTTAATTGGAAGTATTGTGCTACTTGGAATGGTCTATCTTGCAGTTACAACACTTGCAGAACGTAAGAAATAACTGGACTTACATACATGAATCAGTTAAAATAAAAAAGATATGACGTAATCAGA
>OLVT01000906.1_pt1 | contig 29520 bp, 39 predicted proteins | sample 1673241 | NCBI WGS metagenome assembly OLVT01 (sample SAMEA3178936, study PRJEB25190) | human gut metagenome | biome: human gut; feature: human-associated habitat; material: faeces | place: Austria | collected 2013 | reverse complement strand
TTGTTATTAAATATATCAGTTTTTAGCGTTTACACAAAACTTGAAACGGACTCCCATTTGCTGATATTTGGTCTAACATATAATCTTCTTCTAACTGGTTTCTTATATATTCCTTCTATGACCTTTTGATTTCTCCCTAATGTATCAACATAATATTCTCGTGCCCAGAAATTTCTCTTACCATACTTATATTTCAAATTTGCATGTCTATCAAATATCATCAGTGCACAAAAAATGTCGAACTAATAGAGGCAGAAGCCTGTCCTGACCACATACATATGTTAGTTAGTATACCCACCTTGCCTGATTATATCACAGTTTATGGGTTTTCTCAAGAGTTTTTTACACAATTTTCGTATTATCATGCGGTTGCCAAACCCTCATAAATATTATAATTGGAGGTTTTTATATACTAAAGTATTTTCACCTGCCCCCAGTAAAACCCGGGGGGGTTAATTATGCTAAAGCTCCCAAAAATTTAGCTGTCAGATAAATTAAATCTGACAGCTAATTAAAACTTATTTATGGTAACTCCTTGGCTTGCCAATTTTTAAATTTACTTTAGCTTCTGTATTATCTTCTTCCCTTATAAGAAGTTCATTTAATTCACAGTCTAAAGCATCGCAGATTAACTCTAAATGTTCAAGGTTGACCCTCTCAACAAGTTCGTGATACATTTCATTGATTGTTGTGGGTCTAATTCCTGTCATACGAGCAAGGTCTGCTTGTGTCCATTTTCGTTCAGCAAGTCTTACTGCTAGTAAAATTCTAACCATTTTTCTGCCCTCTTTTCGTGATTAATTTACCACATAAATACTATATTATGTAGTTTTGTTATCTTATCACGCATTTCGAAAGCAGTTTTGTTATTTTATAACCATTTTCGTTATCTTCATAATTTAGAAAATATGAAGATAACTACTTTGTCTTAACTGTAATTAATTTTGTTTCTTTATCGTAATCGACAATTAAGGCATCTGACAAATCTCTAATTTTTACATAAGTAAAACCGTCTTTATTTATAGCATCAACAGCCTTAATTTTTCCGTTAATTTTTATGTTCTGCTTCACTATTTTTTCCTCCTGGTTCCAAGTCTTTTTAAAATTATTTACATTACCATATAATTTTTTAAGTTTAGTAGGTGTACTGCCCCATTGAGGAAGCTGAAAATGTGGCTTATCAACTGGTGAAGTCCAATCCCCACCCCATTCTAAACCTAGTGACTTGCCAATTTTAGCTACTTTGCTAAACCAATTATCGCTATCATTATAAGCACCTTTACCGTCGTTCCTTATAACATCAAAGGCTACTCCCCACTGGTGCATGCTTGAATAGCTTGTACCTCTTGCGTTAGTTACTATACTGCCTTTAGTTGTACGCCCCTGAGCATATAAAGCATCTTGTTCAGCTACACTTCTAAAACATTCTCCTAATTTTACAATTAAGCCTTGTTTTTTACACTCAGTTACCAGTTTATTTGCCAATAACTGTAATTGTGGATGACACATTGTAATATCTCTACTCACTTATATCACTCCTTTATCTCTGGTAATCCTGCCACACTTGTTAATAAAGACAACACACCAGCTAATACTGTAGCAGACACCACCGCAATCCAATTTACATCATCTAACACAACGGCTGTGCCTATCATAGCAATGCTTGTCTGAGCCATAGTTTTTATAGCTCTCACTCCTGCTGCTTCAATCCATCTTTTCATAATAATGTGCCTCCATTCTCTAAATCATCTATTCTATGATTCGCTACTTTCAATCTTTCTTCATCAACATCCAATCTTGCTTCAAGATTATATGTTCTTTCAATTATATTATTATGTTTATTAACTTTGTTTTCTAATTGTTCAAGTCTGTATGTAATAAGTTTTGTATTTATTACAACCCCTAATACTGCACCTACAGCACTTCCTCCTGCTCCAATTAAAGCTACTATTACTGCTGACATCTTCTCCTCCTGTTCCTATAACTCTACATAACAAGCTCTAAATCCAACATTATTTGACCTAGTATTTCTTCTGTTGTTGTAATATATACCACTAATTCCTGCCATTGTTGTAGAATTATAACCTCCACATGTCGCTGGCAGCAATTCTGTTATCTTATTGTCGATAAGGATTCTTCCTTTATAATCTACATTGTTAAGTGGTGCAATCCCTAACAGGGATAACACACTATTAGATATAGTATTAACGATGTCCGAATATGCCGCCGTAACATATTTTTCAAATGAACCCGTTCCTTCTTTCACTATTGTTATTTTATTATCTATATAGTCATATTTTAGTGTATCTTTTGTTCCTTGTTCTACTAACCCTGAACTACCAATACATTTCCATAGCAAAGAATTTTCAGCCAAAGATTTGTTATTATCTGCTGCATCATTGTCAGCTATAATTTGTATTTCGTAATTTAATAACCTTATACCTGTAATTAATTCTGCTACATTCCCAACCAAATCCCATACTCCACTTACATCATTGTTATGTGCCCACGCCTTAGGACCTGAACCTGTAAAAACTAAATTTTCATCACTTTTTACTCCCGTTTCATATTTTTTATTTTGGTTTATCCCATAGTATATATTTCCTCCCGGATTATAGCCATTTAAGTTGCACAATTCTGCTATATACGCCCTTTCAGCATTCGTATACAAATGCCACCCATTTCCTTTGTTATTGCAATATGTTAATGCTTCATCATATGTTAGAGCCGACTTAGGCTTTTGTAATGGTAAACTATATGCTCTGGTATTTATAACAATATTCTGGTATTTACTTACGTAAAAGCCATCAATTTCATTTCCGTTTACGATAAAAGCTGGGCAAGTAGACGTGGCAGTTAGCCCTTTATATACTTCATTTATTGCCTTTTTGGGGAAATATACCATTATGCTTGGCAATCCAATATCATCATAAATCACTTTGTTTGTTTCTCCGCCTAGTAGCTGTACTGCTGCTTCTAAGTCTGTCATAGATTACACCTCCAATGCCCATAAATTCATTGTAACATCGTCAATATTAAATTTATCTTGCGTTTTAGCAGGAATTATAATATTGGCCACAAAATATTTGCTTAATGATGAAGTTAAAATCCCTTCTTCATCATTGCAAATATTAATTGTTACTTCCTCGTCCCTTTCATATTTGCTTAAGTTTAGAGTTAACTCATCATCTCCAAAAGTAATTTTGTTACCATTTATAGTATAATCTATCTTTTTACCTTCGTTTACTTCAACAATTTTCATATATATCACCCCTTTGCACTTACAGCTTCTGCTGTTCTTCTTGTAATAATTTCTGCTGCTTCTTTATGTTCTGCTGTCGCTTTTATACAATTAAAGCTATTTAAAACAGCGTTTTCATATCTTTTCTGCTCGTCACTTTTTGATTTAATAAGCACTATAATATTCCTCCCTTTACTAAAAAGTCTACTTTTATACTTGTATATGTCCCATATACAACTGCGATAAACCCATTTGCCTGTTTAGAACTTATCGCAACATAGTATTTATCTAGTCCTACAATATTGCTTATAGTTGGAACTATTTCATAGTTCGTGTTATTTTTACTTTTGTTAAAAGCAACAGTAATTGTCTTGCTTGAAGATGTTACTGTTGCCCCTTCAACTTTGTTTAAAGCGTTTTCTAAGTTCTCTGCAGAAGCAAGACTGTTCATCTGTGCGTTTAATAGTTCAATAACTCGATTTTCAAAAACACCTTTTTCGATGTTGTTGAAATTATCCTCACTCAAATTTGTGCCTTGAACAAGGACTTGTCCTTGTTCATCAACAATATGGTCTTGCCAAAAAGTTCTATCATACATCACTATCAACCTCCTTTATTGGAAACTTAAATTGCATAAATACTCCTTGTGTAATATCCCTAGAGATGCTGACTTCTTTAGAGCCTGCAACTATACCTTCTATAGAAATTATTTGGATACCTGTTATAGTATGTTTTGAATATGGTACAACTGGGATATGTATGTCGATAACAACTGCATTGTCTATAATTGACTTGTTTTTAATTGTTGCATCATACCATACCTTATCAACTTGGTACTGTAATTTTTCTATAGATTTTAAAAATTCTTTTCTCCTCTGTTTTAAAAAATCATCACCAAAAAAAGCCATTAGTCTTCCTCCTTTCTACAAACTACTGTGCCACAATATTTATAAGCACCTATATTAAATCTGCTTTCATAAGACATATTTGAATTACTTGTTATAATCATTCCTAATTTTGCTTTATTCGGGATATTTCCACAGTAATCATAGTTATTTAATATTACATTTTTATTAGTTTCTATTTTTAAACTGCTTTTGCGAGAAACTCCTAATGTAGTACTTATTGGATATACTCCACATTTGACAGTTCCACAAGGAATGTAATTTGTAAGTAATTGTTTTAATTTCATACCTACTTTTATAGTATATCTATTCAAAATCTGGTGCTTTTTTACCAGATGTGCAGGTAAAATTCTATTCATAATAAACTGCATATCGCTTAGAAATGCCGAGTCAATGTTATCTTTTTGAGTTAAAATCTCCAAAATATAATTATTTTTTTCATCTTTTCTATTAAATAGAATTTCCACATCTTGTCCTGTGTATATTTTTATAACATTAATAATTTTTGATGCAGATAATTTACCCATCATGTTAAATAATAGCAAAATCAAATTTCTTCTTTCTTCTACACTTCTGTTTGCCTCTCTAACATTAATAATACTCTCATAAAAACTTATTATGGCTTCTCTGGCTGTTGTGATATTGCTATCATCTAGTATTGTTTGTGCTGTATCAATAACATCATCAACCATGTTTGCTTCTGCGTTGACAACATAGCACATATCTGTAATTTTACTGTAGAACTCAGGATACATTCTTAGTAATTCTTCAAAAGTTCCATATACATTTTTTTCAATAGCTTTCACTGCAAAATCACATCCCTTAAACTAGGTATAATGTCATCTGTAAAAACTCGTCGGTATTCATCTTCATCAAAACTCAACGGTCCAAAGTTTTCAATACAACCTAGCTGTTGTATCTTAGATGCAATTGCAGACGAATTAAGAACAATACTATCACCACTGGCTCCTGAAACCACAGCTTCTCTGAAATAATCAGCTACTGTTTCTTTTACTAATGGTAATGCTGTATCTTTTGTGTAGCCACTTGAATATGTAACAAGATTAATATATACATCTATAGGCTCAATCGTCGGAGCTTTGGCTATAAAATGAGCTCCTAGGTTTGCTACACCTTCCCCAAGGCCATCACCTATCCCATCTCCATCAGTGTCAGGGTCCACATAATCTTGAACTTTTTTTAGAAGTTCTTCTGAAGCTGCAGTTCCATCACTTGCAATTATAATACCCACGACAGTGTTAGCTCCTTCTTTAAGTGGCAATATTCTTGTATATCCCACCCCTGTGACACTATTGCACCACATTATGTAGTGCTGTTTGTTCCCGTTTTCTCCAGGGGTCATACTATCGTATATTCGTTGTCGATATTCATCGTCACTTTCTAAATCCGTTGCTGGAATATACAACTTTCCTAGACTTATAGAGTTTAAGTCCATAAATGTTTCAACTGGTATAACTTTTTCGTTTTCAAGACCATTTAGGATAGTTCCCGTATCATTACTTTGTAAGTAATAAACACCGTCGTCATATTGCATTAATGTAAAATACAAGCCATTTTCTGTATAGAAAACAGACCCTGTGTCAGGCAAAGTTCCTGTATATTTAACTTCATATTCAGCACAAGTAGCTTCTTTTCTGTTTACAAGCCTTTCATCGCCTTTTAAATCCAAAGCTTCTCCTTCTGCTGTAGATAAACTTACATTTGCATATAACATTTCCAGTTGTGTATATAGCTCTGCTATCTTTACTGTAACTGCCGAAACAGCATCATAAAATATACTGCCTTCTCTTGTATCAACTGCGTCAGGAGCCCTAGCAAGTATGTCAGATAAGATGTTTTCATAAGTAAAATTTTCAAACATTTATAGGTACCTCCTTTACTTTTGTTACACCATATACAGTATCTACATCAAATGTGACCAACAGACCATCTGTGTCAAAGTCAGTAAACTCAAAATTGCTTACACTTATAACCCTTGCGTCTGTTAACGCGTTTTCTATAAGCGACGGTAATAGCTTTTTAATACTTTCTCTATTAAAGTGATTTGTTGTTATCATGCTTTCAATCTCACTTCCGTACTGATTGCCGTATATCAAGCACTTAAATCTAGGTGTTATAAGTGTCTTGTGAATATATTGTTGTACAGCTTCTATTTCATCTATGTATCCGCTTATTTTGCCTTTTTCAAAATCTATTTTATAAGTTTTTGTTGATTTATCACTTGCTTTTACAATAGAAATATCATTCAGAGATAGCACGCTTATCCCTCCCTTGATAATAATAAGTACTTACATGTTTCCCCACTGTCTATTTGCAGTACAACAAATATTTCTCCCGTTTTAATAGCATTATTGATTGTTATTTTTACATTTTGACTTGCTGGTTGTCCAGTAACTTCACTCTTGTATTCAACAATAGCTTCTTTTTCTATGTCTTGAAATTGTTCATCAATCGGGTACATATTACTCTCTTGTATTATTAATGCACTGTCCATTACTGATTGTAATTGCAAAGGTTTTGTACTAATAACCCTTGCTTCCAAAATAGATACTGAATCTTTAATAGTACCCCTTAATGTTCCTATAATACTTTCCTGCATTTTAGTACCTCCTACCATAACCTACCATATCCAGCGATTGTTCCTCCATAACTTAATGGAGTAAGCCCAACACCATGTCCACTATAACAGTTCCACATTTTATTATTACCTGCATAAATTCCAATGTGATTGCTACCTTTATTTTTAAAAAATATAATATCTCCTTCTTGCAATTGACTTTTATTAACTTTTGTGCTAAGTGCATAGAGGTTTGCAGCAGTCCCATAGCTTTTAACTTTGTTACTTACCCCACATTTTTGAAAGCAATAAGCAACATAATGAGAACAATCCATATATTTACCCGGACTATTTCCTCCCATTTTGTATTTAGTTCCAACTAAACTTTTGCATACTGCAAAAAGTTTTTCTGCTTTACTACTGTTACTATTACTACTGCTGCTACTGCTTGAAGTCGTTTTTTTGTAATCTTCTAAAGTTCTTGATACATTCTCGCTTATATTTTCACCACACACATTAATCTTTAATGTCATCTGATAATCATCGCCTTTAAATGTATGAGTATCTTCATCAATAAAAAAACTTCGTCCCCAGTCAAGTCTGTCAATCATTACATATATACAGTAACCACTTATAGCTTCTGTAATACCTTTGCTAGTTAATGATAAACTTCGTTGAGGTATTTTCTGTGCATTAAGTAATCTTTCTGCACATTTCTCTAACTCAGTTTTTGTGTTGTCATCATCAGGCTGTTGTATGTCCTGAAAACAACCAATTAACTTCTCAAGTCCTTCATCTATCTTAGTAGCAACTGTTTTTTTCTTGCTGTCAATTAGCTTAACTCTCGTCTTTGTTTGCTGAATACTGCTTGTGTAATTCCAGTTAATAATATTTTCTTGTGTAGACACTACCCATTGAATCATCTTTTCTTTTCTCTCAAACAAATGACATTCATTATCCGAGAATTGAACAAAATAATTTTTCCCGGTGTGCCTTGTTGTTGCTTGCATAGCAGATTGTATTACATCCCAATATTTCGCCGTTGGTTTCGTTATGTCAGGAATCTTATAATTTGTATCAGCTATAAAGTCATATCCAACACCTGCTCGCTTACAGCAATCTATAACTATCTCTTTTAAAGTTTTCTTTGTGTATGTAAATGTATTTCCAGAATTAGCAAGGTATATACCATAATCGTAAGCAGTAAATGACATTGTTGCATTATTACTTTGTGAAGTATCTGTTACTAGTCCTTTGAAAAGTGTAACATCATCATATGAAAAAACACATTTAAGACCTTTTATAGCTTCAAATTCTAAGCCTATTTGTTTCCATAAAACGACATCTTCTACTATTTCAGCATTTATGGAACGCGTACATGTTCCTTTTCTGCCACTCCATTTCACACTTATAACAATGTCAGATAAATCAAATTGCTGTCCGTTTTGCATAACAACTAATGAAATTTTACTCAACTAACCACCTACTTCTTTGGCAATTTTAACACCCAGCCAACTTGCAATTTGTTTGGGTTCTTAATTATATTTTTATTGAGATTATAGATTTCTTTCCATCTGTTTCCGTTACCCAGTTTAGCTTTTGCTATTTTATAAAGACTATCTCCTTTTACAACCTTATATGTCGTAGGCTGTACTGTATTATCTACTTTTTTCTTTTCATCTGTGACTTCTGCCTTTGTAGAATCTTTAGGACTTAAGTCTATTTTCCTTATTGTAGCTTCAGTATATTTTTTTAGTTTAATATTGTACTGTATTTCTCCTACTGGGCCTCCTTCGTCTGTGTAAGATAATTCTTCTATTGTATAATAGTCATTACAGAAAAAACTTGCAGAAAAAATAAAGTGGACAGGCTTTTTGTAGCCTCTCCACTTTTCTAACTTATTTCTATAATATGTTGGTTCGTATAATTTATCAACAACAACAGACTGGTCTAAATACGCTGGGAATCGGCTTGAAAAAGATATTGTATCGGCACTCGGATTTTCAATTACTGTTGTTTCTCCCAAATTACTTATTGTCAATGATGTGTTTTTTATCCCATCACTATATGTAACTTTTTCCGGCAAAACAGGAAATAAGAAGCAATCCGTTTCTGCGTTACAGCTTATAAAAAAATAGTAATTTGTATTAAGTGACATATGCTCCATCTCCTTCTTCAAACAGTTCTTGATTTATGATTCCAAGCAAAACAGGTTTTAAATTACTAGTCAACAAGTTTAGAACTTCATTTTTATCCATAGTTGAAGGGATTTTTATTTCTCCTCCGCCTTCTAACTTCAGTACTATAGTTTTGTTTACAGCACTGCTATAAACACCCATTACATCCTTATCATTAACAATATCACTTGTATTGGCAGTTATATTTAAAGGCTGTGAATCATCAAAACCTCTAATAGTTCCTAGTCGCATACCTGCTTCTTGCCATAAATCGTATGCTCGCTGTGAATTGTTTAATGGAATTATCGCTTCAGCATCTCCTGCTTCTGCAACCCAAGTTAAAAGAGGACTATCATATATACCACCTTCTGCATTTGTAGCTATGCCTTTTGCCTTCATCTCGAAAGTTGTAGATGTTTTTGTTCCGTCAGGACCTGTTACAGTAGCTGTACCTCCTATGTTTAAAGCTGTTTCTACATAAGACTTAAGTTGCTGTATCTTTGTTGCAATTTTACTTCTTGCATTATCTATTCCTTCACACATGCCATTGCCTATAGCATTTTCTGTAGACGCTTTAACTCCTGCTTTTGTATTTGCCATTCCGTTTTTAGCTGCTGCTCCTGTTTCTGTACCAGCTTCAGTTGCTTTAGATATTGCTCCTGGCTTAGCCAATTCAATACCAAGCATTATACTGTTAGGAACTTCAATACCACTTTCCTTTGCTGCTAACATTGCTTCGGCATAAGCTGGATTATTGCTTGTTGCATTGTATCCTACCATAGTATAAATAGAATCTAAATCCCCTACAAGCGCACCTATTTTTGCTGTATCTAATATTCCTTCTGCTGTTGCCTTAGGTATAGACTGCCCTAACTCTAAATATCTATTAACAATATCCTCTTGCTTTTCCTTCGCTGGTTCAAGTGTTTTATAATATTCTTCGATTGTTTTCCTGTCGCCAACACTTAATGCGTTCTGCAATTCCATTCCACTAGTACCAACTGAACTAAAAGAACTATTAATTGCACTTATTGTATTATCACTCTTTGAACCATAAGCTTTTGTCATTTCTAATATATATTTAGAAGTATCATTTATGTTAGAAATAAATTCAGTCATAGCCTTAGAACTATATGCCTTTTGAATTTCTGAACCATATGTGTTTTGAATTCCCATAAGACTCATATTAACAGCTTTATTTACACCCAATGAATCTTGATATAATCTTTCGTTAGCTAAACTATATTTCTGTTCATTATACTCTACATCGCTTATGCCAGTACGTTTTCCATTTTTATCTTTTTCATTATTAAGCCACTTTTCATGTTCTTTTTCAATGCTAAACAGAGTTTTTGTATAAATGTCCAGATTTGAATCTTGTTGCTTAGTTGCAAATTCTATCGACTTTGTTACTAGTCCTTCTTGTGATTCTAAATCAAGGCTACCACTATATTCTGTCTTAATTTTTATAGCATCTATTTCGTTTTGGTCAGCTTGAACTCTATTTGTTATTTCAGCTATAGAATCCTCAATTTCTTTAATCTTTGCTTCTTCATCAATTGTAATTCCATCGTTAATAATATCTGAAAGTTGCTGACTTAAATTAGCTACCTCCTCATTAAGTTCACTATAATATTTATTTACAGTTCCATTAATTTCTTTTCCTTTGTTAGAATCTGACTTATTAAACAACAGTCTAACTCCCATATCGACTGAATAGTGTTGTTGGTTGATATATTCTTGAGCTTTGTTTACATAACTTTCAATATTTGACTTGTAATTTTCTCGTTCATTTTTAGATAACTCAATACCTAAATTAATTTTCCAATCTGCCTTGTTAAGCTCATTATAAATTTCTTCTAAATTAGACTTTAACCCATCAGCTTTTTTAAATTGTTCTATCGAAGTTTCAATCTTATTAAGATTACCTCCCAAAACAATTCTATTAGCAATACTATCCATTTCTTCTAAAGATAAAGATATGTTACCAAAATGTTCTTCAACAGAGCTATTTTTGGCATAATTCTCATAAGCCAAAAACCCAGCCGTAACAGCAGTAATTCCACCAACAGCAAGAGTAGCAGGCAAAGCTATACTACCCAATCCACTTGCCACAGTTGTTAAAGCTCCACCAACTTTTGTAGATGCCCCGATAGTTGTTCCCAAACCTGATGCAAGTCCTGTAATCCCATTAATAGCTTTCTTTGCAGATAGTAAACCAATTATTCCAGATAATGATACTTTAAATAATTCGGTATGTTCTGTAATATAGTCAATTCCGTCTATTCCTTTTTCAACTATATTTCCGACAACTTCACCAAACTCTTTTACATCTGGCATAATTTTTTCTTGTAAATCTCTTATGCTTTCTATTAAGTCCCCTGAATCACTTGTTATGCCTTCTGTAAATGATGACATTATATTTCTTCCAAACACCGTAAATGTACTGCCTAAATCTTCATATTTAACTTCATTCATCTTTTCTAAAGCGTCAGAAGTTGAGCTAATCTCTCCGTTTAAGTTACTAATTGCAAATACACCTTTAGCACCTAAATCTTCCCACATTGTACCGAACAAGTTTACACCCGCTGTATTCTGTTCAATAGGGTCTTTCATATCTTTTAAGGCTTTTATTGTTTCTGTAAAAGCCTCTTTTGCATCACTACCACCTTTTGAAAACTTTTTTGCCATAGAATCAGCATTTAATCCAGCCATTTTAAATGCCGTTACGGTAGTATCGCTACCATCTATAACTCTAATACCAAATTCTTTTATTGTATCGCCTAACTTGTCTACACTAAATGTACCACTTTTAGCGCCATTTTCTAACATATTAAACATTTCGTCTGCACTAAAACCAAGTTGTTTAAAATGTACAGAATATTCATTAATAGTATCTAACAAGTCGTCGTTCTTGTTTAATCCTTTTTGAGCCCCTTGTGTAATTAAGTTATATGCGGTTTCAGAAGATAGATTGAACTGGTCCATCATCATTTTTACAGCTCTTGTACTTTCACCTACATCAAAGTCAAATGTATCACGAAGTAATAAAGCGTTGTGAGTCGTGCTTACTAATTCCTTACCCGCAAGGTTCGTGCTCGTCTTGATTGTTGCAAGTGAATTTGCTACATCTTCAAGACTTTCGCCCATACCGTCGTTATATAAGTCTTTTATCTCACTTCTATACTCTTTCATTTCTTTCGAGCTAGCCCCAACGCGTGCTTGAAATTGATTTACAGCTTTAAGTTCACTATCTATAGCTTCTGTAACTTTACTTACACCAAAAAAGGCTACTGCTCCAGATATAGCTGTTTTCAGCATATCTCCCATTTTTGATGCTGAATCTCCTAATGCTTCAAATTTTTCAGAATTATCTTCTGTTTCATTTCCAAGTCTTTCAAGCTCTGCTTCAAGACCACTTATTCTAGTATGTGCTTCTTGTAAGTCCCTCTGAAGCTCTTCATATTTTTGAGCCATTTTAGCGACTGATTCACTAGAAGATGCAGAGCTATTTTCTACAGCATTTTCAATAGCTCTGATATGTCTAACACTTTCGCTTTCTGCATTTTCAAAAGCGTTTTCAATAGTACCTGCTGTATTTTCCATTGCAGATGCCGAAACACCTTTATTAAGTGTTTCCTGAAACTGTTTAATCTCCTTTGTTGCAGATTTTCCGGCTTTTGCAATATTATTTACAACGGGCGTAAAATTATCAACTGCCTTAAATGTAGCAGAAAGTGTTTTATTTCCTCCGGGCATTTTTTACGCCCCCTTTACTTTAAAAATAATCTTTACAATATTTAATATTTTATGGAGCCAATTTACTGGCATTTCTTCTTCTAGTTTATAACTAGCAATATATGCAAGTTGAACTTGCCTCTCCATTTTTGCAAACTCTTCCATTCTTAGTCCTTTTGCCTGCCAAAGAATGTGAGCCCAATGCCATGTATTATCGGCACCTTTCATTAGTTTTTTAATTCTTTAATCAAGTTTTCTTCCTTGATAGGTGCTATGTCTGCCGCCTGTGCAGCACAACCGTCAATATAGCGATAATCATCGCCCTTGAAAAGGATATGAAGTAATTCTGTTCCAGCGTATACACCATAAAAATCAAGCAATTCTTTATCCCTTAAATCAGGCTGAACCATAGTTTCTACAATCAATTCATCTGTAAAGCTGTCATAGTCTACATCAATATCATTGATAATTCTTCCATTTCTGATTATATAATTTCCTTCTTTATCGACGGCTGGTGTCTTATGAACAAACTTTTTTCTAATATCTTCTACTTCGGTACGTGAAATCTGCTTAAACTTCAAAGGAATTGGCACACCATTTTCGTCTTTGAATGTATCTATACCCTTAAATGTTAAAGTATCATTCTTTTTTAAACCTGAAATCATAAATTTTTTTAAATTGTAGTTGCTCATTTCTTATTTTCTCCTTTCAAAAAAAGGACTGTTGAATATTTATCAACAGTCCTTAAATATTAAAACTTAATATCTTTACCATTAAATGTAAATTCATCTTGTAAATGGTCATTAGAATCTGCGTCTACGCTTAAGAGTTTAATGTCACCAGTAGGTACACAACCAATAACTGTAACAATTTCTTTTCCAACAGCATCGTAATAATCGCTATTTTTATCGTCCTGTATACCTTGAATTGTAACTTCTGGAGTTACGCCAGTTTCAAGAAACTGTTTAACCATATCTTTAGCTCTTGCTGTAGAACGATATTCGCTTAATGTAACTTTTATTGAATCAATTCCTGCCCAGCGTGAACTAGGAACAACTTCGTTGATAGACTTAGATGTTGTTACCGTCGGCGTAACAACAACCTCGCACTTAATACCGTCCACAATAATATTGCCATTCCAATACATTTTTCCTTTGTTAAGCAAAATTCTACTTCTATTTGCTCTGTCTGCCATAGCCTAAAACCTCCTTTATCTAGTTTTTATAGTAAAGAATAACTTTTCAGCACTATCTACTGGCTGTATACCAATATTAAAGTATGTTTCATCGCCTTGTGATTTACTTCTGTCTACTAAAAAGTCATTGTCAAAATCAACATTTGTTATAGCCCCTGCATTAGCATATCTCTGTAATATGTCTTTGCCTAAGCCTTCCATTATGTCCCAACCATATTCATCATTATCAAACTTGTTTGGTGGAAAGTTGAGCTGAATACTTTCGTTAATAGCATCAAAAACTCTTATTACTCTATTCTTTCTATAAGTCTTATCTTTGCCGTTTTTAAAAGTAACTAAAGAGTTAATGTCATATTCTACAACAATATCTCCTGAACTATTTTTAGAGAAGAAAAACTCTCCATTGTTAATCGCAGCAACAGCTTCCTCGTGAGTTTTCTCTCCTACAATATCTGTTGCTCCTTCATATGCAACATATGTATTGCTTGTTACCGAATCAGCTGAAGCTGTTAAACCAGCTACATAAGCACAAGCCTGAGCATTACTTAATTCCTTGCCGTCGACAGTTACAGCATTAGTTACATTAATAATACCTTCATAGTCAGCAGCAAAGTCAGGCACAACAAACTGAACTTTTCTTCCAACTTCTTCTCTGTAGTATTTTACTTTTGTTTTGATTGCTGTATGTATACTATCTTCTGTAAACGGACAACAAGCAGTATTAAACGTAGCTTTTTCTGTCGCGTCAAGGAAATCTGTGTATACCTTAGTATTCACAGATGTATTAGTTCCACCTGTAAATTTTACGCCAGCTTGTGCAGCAACTAAAGCTCCAGTTCCTTCCCAATCTACATAGTCATTAGATGTTAAATCTTCTACTTTTGTTACTCCTTCTTGGTAAAACACCTTATTAGTTTCCAAATAAACGCTGACATCAAATCCGTTATTTGGATTTGATTCTATAACCAATTCAAATGAATTACCCAAAGTGCCACCATGCTTTGCTGTTGCTGTCAATGGAGCAACTTTTGCTGTCGCTTTCTTGTCAGGACCTGCAATATAAAATACAACCTGTCTTGCATTTTTGAAAGCTTCTCTTATAAGTAACATATAGTCGTTATCATCATAAACTGACATTCCTAACTTATCAAATTCTGAATCTGGGGCAGAACTATAAATGTTTACAAATGTATTTGTTGGACCATATGTGTGTCCAATTAACGGAATTAATACAATTCCTCTTGCATTATTATTAATAGTATCCTGCCTTGTGCTTTTAAAATTCACATAACTTCCTGGTCTTACTTTTCCTACCAATTCATCAAATGCACCGCCCATTACTTCATCTCCTTTTTAAGCCAATTTTCGATAATGTCGCCTATTTCTTTTACAGAATATAATTTATCTTTATCAATATTTGCAGTTGCTCCATCGAATGTTGATACACTTATATCATATAGAGCCCTTGCACTATTACGAAGCTTTTCCAGTTTAAATTTCTGTTCCTGAACAGCTTCAGTAATTTTTCTTTCAGCCATACTATAACCTCCTAATGTAATTTTCATAGTGTTTTTTCATTTTTTGAACTTCTTTTTGGGTATAAGTTTTTATGCTGTCCCAAATTATTTCAATAGAATAAATACCATCTTCTACTTTTGATAAATTAGGTTCCCTAATTGATATATTTTTTCCTACCAATGAACCGTCTATATTTCGTAACGGAATTAAAAACATATTGCTAGCTATATTAAATAAAATATCGCTAGCTAATTCAAATGCTATTTCTGTGCTTTGAGCAAATATTTTTATATTCCAAATATAATTTACTCTATAGCAAGAAGTTGAACTCAGATAAATGCTTAATTCTGGGGAGGGGAAATATACTGCAGGTACCTCAAAATTTTGTGGCATTTTCTTTAAATATATTCTTGTATTTTGATTTACATCTTTAATATATCGGATTATACTAGCCATTTCTTGGTCCATATTATCCTCCTTTAAAATATCCCGTTAATCCATTCGTCAAACTTTTTATCCATTACTTCTGGCAAAATGCTGTTCATAAGTTCATAAGCTTTCGAAAAATATGGATTTGCCTCAATCCACTGCTGATACAACATCATGCCCCCTTTTGCATTGGGGTCATATGTAAATTTATTTCCTTGCCAATACCCGGGGACAAAACGCTTACTTTCACCTTCTTTGCAAGTAGTATGTCCATCATTAACATATTTTGCATAATCTAATATCGAACCTACAGTAATAGATAAGCCCCCTGCAGAAACCTCCCATATATTGTTTTCATCATTTTTATTAAATGACTTTAACAAATTTCCTGTGTCTACAATATTCCTTCTTTCAATTTCACTTTTAACTTCATTTAAAAAATCTTTTGCAAAATACGCCACAAAAGCTTCAATTTGGCTTTTCGTGTTGTACGCCAAAGCTTCTATATCTTGCACAAACTTATCCATTTCTTCCATATCAACACATCCTATCTTGAATTGTTTTCCTAATGCACATAACATATTTATGATGTTTTTGAATAGTTTTTGGCATTTCAGCAGTATATTCAATGCCTGTATTCACATCTAAAATTTTGTCATTTATACGAACATCTGTGTCAATAGGTAGTACAAGTTTTACAGAAGCAGTCAGTCTCTGCTCAGGGTCTGCTTCTGTAATATGTTCAGGACTTTTTGTAGAAAAGTGGCACTTTACATTTTCTGCGTCTGGAACAACAGAATAACTAAAAATAGGAGTGCTACTAATACCATAGCCTATATCTTGCTTATCTTCTTTAATATGATAAATATTGCATAAATGGTTAAAAAAATCTTCAATCATAATTTTCTAAGCCTCATCAAAATCTTACCACTTGCTTTTTGTAAACGAAACTCATCAAGTAGTTCATCAAGTGATAAATCAGATATATCAATGTTGGCCGTATCTGTCGTTGAAGAATAAGAATAATCGTCAAAAGTTTCTGACTGCACCTTTTTAGCTTTCGTCTTTTCAACAGCATCTTGAGCATACTTGCTAGCAAGCAATATAACAGCTAAATGAACTGCTTGTGGTATTTCCTCGCAATCTTCAAATTTATTGTTAGTGTATTTTATAACATAAGCTTCTGCTCTTGCTATATCTATTTCTAGCTTTTTATCGCTTCTTGATTGAATTTCACTATAATCTGAATAATTCCTCACATCTTCAGGAATAACCCAAGGTCTTTTTGCCATTTACATCACTTCTTTCAAAGCGTTAATGTAATCATCTTTCTTTTTACAATCTGTTACATCAACATTTTTGTTTTCTGCAATCTTTTTTAATTCTTCAATTTTTAAGCTAAATAAGTCGACAGTTTCATCTTCGTTTTCTATGCTAAATAAGTCAATCTTTTCATCTTCATCTTCATTTTCCTTTTTGAAGTATCCACTTTTTAAACAAATTTCTCCGATTTCTTCATCTACTGAAACAATCTGATTACCTGAAAAATCATTTTTTATCACAAAGTCGCCGCAAGTGTAAGACTTAATATTACCAATTAACTTTATCTTCATAATAACCTCTATTTCTTCAACTTAATTATTGCTGTTGCGTCAGTTTCTTCTATAATTGTATCAAAGTCCATATGAAGAACATAGAAACGCTTATCCTGCATAATAGCCTCTTTACCTTCTGTTGTTTTTCTGATACGCATATCGTAGGTATTCACAACACAAAGATTTTGTGGGTCTGCAAGTAAAATAACATTATCTGATAACATAGGTACCTGTACTGTTGGAATACTTACAGGATTTTTATATACACTTTCCGGAACCATACCACCAGCTGTAATGGCTTGTTTTAATAAATATCTTTCCCATTCCTGTGCTCTATGAGGAGACATAAGCCAACGGAGTTTGCCATTGTTATACTTGTTTGGAATTGCCTTAACAGCTTCATAAAAACCGTCTAATGTTAAACCAGACTCTGATGTCTTATCAATTACATGTCCTGACTGTGAAATCTGCTTAATCCAACCATCGTCAATTTTTAAAAAGTTGTAATCTGCATCACCAGAAAGAGTTGCTGTGTCGCCATTGAAATACAAGTCAAGTAAATCAACACCTGCCTGAGTAGTCATTAAGTTTGTAACAATTTCTTCAAAAGTCTGTCCTTCAATATTTTCTCTGAGAGTTTCTTCTGTAATTTCCCAAGGAAGTCTAACAGATTTTGTTGCATAACTGATTTTTGAAGTTTTTACACCAACTCTTTCCCCGTCGTCGGTGTCTTCTGTCTTCTCTCTAAGGATTCGAGAAGCAATACCAATTTTATCAATTTCGCCTGTTTTTGCTGTACGCATTTCATGACGAACAAGCGAACCAAACTCAGTTGATTCAAAAATCTGCTGAACAAACTTTCTTGCCTGTTCAGGGTTAAGCAAACCTCCTGTATTAAGTCCACCTGTTGATATTGCTGCCTTGTTTATTAAATCTATATTATTCATGCTGTTTCCTCCTTCTATTAAAACATTCCTGCCATATAGTGCTGACCGCTCTTTTCAACTTGTTGGTTGTTATTAAGATTAGTTGTATTACCACCTAAAGCTTTTACAATACTTTCAACCTGTTCTTTAAGAGGTTGTAAAGCCTTTTCAACTGCTTCGTCAACCTTTTCTTTGTCATCATCTTTATTTACATCGCCATTTTTGTTATCGTCCGGTGGTGTTACTATAGCGTCAATTAAAGGCTGAATAGCACTTGTAACTGCTGTTGTAACTGAATTTGTAATAGTTTCTAAATCTTTTTCATTCATAGAATCTTCCTCCTCGTTTTCATCAAATTCTTTCATAAACATATTTAAAGACTGACATATTCCAGAAAGAGTATCTTTATTTCTTTTACTCATCTTCTTTCCAGCCTTTTGAACTTTACGCCCTGAAAAAACCATTTTAGCTATTTCTTTTTCTGTCAATAGTTTTGTAACAATGTCATTAAATTCTTTTAATGCAGTTTTTACAGTCTGTTCGTCGTCAATGTATTTCCAACACCCTTTTTCACAATCATAAGTCTCTAAAGTTTGTTTTAATGCTTCATACGCAACATAAAAATTATCACTTATACATCTTCGATTGTATTCAGCTGTCATTTCACCTTTTTCAACAACATTAAATCCTAACATTTTCGCGAGTGGCTCTAATAACCATTTTCTTTTTTGTATCTCATTTTCAGTATATTTTCCCGTTCCACCCATACTAAAGCCTGTAATTTTGCCATCTTCAATGTCTTTGAATATTTCATCGTTATTTATTTCGACAGTTGCTATCCATGTGCCTTTTTTTACATCATGGCCATTAATCACTCCGTCGCTTTTTGTTACATAGCTTTCGACAACAACAGCACTTTCTTCTTCTTTAAAGCTGTGCTGTATATCGACTTTGCCACTGTTCTTTAAGAAGTAGTGTGCAGCCTTTTCAATTTCTTCTGCTGTCATAAAATCGCCCTGAGCATCTTCCGTATCTGGTTCATACACAATGCCTGTTACAGTATGTTTTTCACAATCGGCCTTCAATATTTCGCCTGTCATTGTGAAATTTGCGTTGTAGTTATCTGCTTTAACAATCAAAAACTTTTGCTGATTTGCAGCTCTATCAACTAATGAAATAAATGCAATTTTAGCATCGCTTATTTCATTTGCTTTCTTTATAAAAGACATCATTACACCTCCTTAATTTTATATAAAAATAAGGAGTAGAATTTTGCACCTACTCCTTTTTTGCTGACTAAATTTCTGACTATAGTTACCCTGCTACGCATTAAAAAATAACAATTCTACTCTTATAGCTTCAAACTCAATCAATCACACCTATTACTTACTTGATTTATAGCAATAAATCAAATTCTTTTAATATTTGTTATTCCTTTGATGCGTTAAACTTAGCCCATAGGAATCACCCCTTTCTATATAATATAATTTGCAACAAACGCTAAACCCTTACTTGTTTGTCAATGTGTTGCTTGTACAGAGTATAAAATATACCTTTCGTACCTGAGACAACTAAGTTTTTCATATACAAAATATCGGTTAGCAGAGCTAGTAGGAATCGAACCTACACTTAAAGGAGTCAAAATCCTTTGCCTTACCATTTGGCTATAGCCCCATAATCATTTAACTTTTTCAAGCAACAAAAAAGGACAGCTTTAAACTGTCCTAATCTGCTTATTTATTGTGTTTTTCTAACTTGCTTGTAACTTTTACATTAAAAAAGCACCCTTTTCAGAGTGCTTATTAATCAACTATAAATGGTTCTGCTACTTTTCTTCCATCATCATAAGCAAGCTCATCTATTACATATGGGCATAAGTACCACCTATCCTCCTTTGATAACTTGCTCAATTCTTTAACTAACTCCTCATCGTCTAACTTTCTAAATTTTTCAAGTATTTTATCTAGCATTTCTATACAAATAGGAGCTTCTCCATCTTCCTGAGGACTCATTGAACATTTCCAATTCTCTTTTAATATTTTTAACTCATTAGCTATCATCTCACTCAACTCCCTCTACATATCTTGATTGGTCTTTTTCAGGATAAAAGCTTTCGCCACTCATATCTTGCCTATAAACAATTGCTACACCATCACAATTATAAACTCCACCTAAGATTTTACCTTTATCATTTAGCTTATTAGCAACAAACTTAGCTTTACCATTTTTAACCTTATACATCTCAGTTACAATTTTATCATCATCCCAACTGTCAGGAAACCAAGTGTGCCCGCCATTTCTTTTTGTTTTTGTAGCAGATGTTGGAATACTTCCCCATTTAACACCATTGGAATATTCGCCCTCAACAACATTTCCTAGACCCATTTTCTCGCATTCATCAAACGAGCTTTTACTATGTCCACCTTTTGTAAGTCGACCGTTTGGATAATGTTCATTAGGGACTTTAAAATCACCCTTAACAACATGCTCTACACTTTTATTATCTATTGTAAGTATACCACTACTTTCTAAGTAATTCAAGCTGTTTAACTTGCCGTTTGGAGAATAAAGAATATTCCCTACTTCATTTTCAGGTATTACCCCTGACTTTACAAGATAATACCTTTTCAATCCACCACCTCGGACTCCTCCAAGCCTTTCAACAATATCTTTTTTAGTTGAGTTTTTAAACTCCATAGGGGTCATTACTGTAGGAAGTACCCCTGCATCTTCCCTTGCTTTTCTTTGTTTTGCGTTAAATTCTCTTTCCCATTCGCTATCAAGTTTTTTTCTAGCTCTATCTTTTAACTCTTTAAGTTCACTATCTGTAAAACTTGTAACATCTTTCGTTGTCCCTGCTTCTATTTTGCATCTACAATTAACAACTTCGCCAATAGGCAAGCTATCATCGTGAGGACAACTACAGTAATATACGCCCCCTTTTTCTGCAACTAAAGCAAAAGGCTTATCTTTTGGGATAGTCACACCGTCTAATTTTAGATGTCCGGGTCTAGCTGTATTTGTTGGTCCTGTGTGGTGCCAAGTTTTGGTTTCTACCTCTATGTTTTGCATTAATTCATCTTGTTTAGCATAACTGTTACATCTCAATGTTTCATTTACAGCAAAACGCCTAGCATTTGTAGCATCTCTAATGTCATTGTCTATAACATACTGTGTTAGCTCTTCAACACTAGTTGCTGTATCGCTAGCTTTTTTCAAGAACTCTCTTAACGCATCTACACTTGATTTTTCAGTCCATTCAGCTAAAGTCTGAGCTCTATCTTCAATCCATTGGTTTGTCTTTCCTGTAAAGTTTTCAAATGGTATTCGCTCTTTTAAGGCGTCAGAATAAGCTTTTGCATTAGCTGTCATAAAGTTGTTGACATCATTAACATAATTTTCTAATACTTCAGTAGACAAAGGTCTTTGTTGCACATTTAAAATAATTTTCTTTAATATTTCTTCGTAAATATCTTCAATTGACATGTTTACAAGTTTTGTTTTTGGAATGTTGGCTATCTCATTTATAAACATTTCTTTGAGTTCAGCTCTCATTTTTTCTGAAGCATCAGCATAGGCATCTTCTATCGCATTTACACAAGCAACTGCTGCGTCTATATCAGCAACAGCACTCTCTTTTAGTTCTTGTTCGAGTTTTGAATCAGCTTTTGCAAGAAAGACATCTATAGCAAGAAGAATATCATCGATATTATTCTTTATAGCCTTACAAATATTAATCATTCTTGTTCAGCCCCTTTTTGATTGCTTTTAAAAGTGTAATCATATCATCATTGGCTTGATTTGCTTTGTTTACAAACTCTTCTTGCTGTGTGCTTACATTTAAAGTACTTGTCACTGCAAGAGGTGTATTTGCCCAGGTTTCTTCGTAAGGCTCTGCTGTTTCACCCATAGTTTTTGCTTTTAATGCTCTAGCGTCATTAGGTGTAACTCCTCCAGCTGTATTGCATATAGTAAATACTTTTACTAAATCGTCAATATTGCTCGTATCTGGATTTCGAAATCTTACTTCACAATACTTCAAATTATAGCAATTAAACAGCTTATTATTTAATATCCAGTTAAGGTCCTTTCTTTCTGGAATAAAGACTTGCTTTTCAGTTACTTCCATAGCTGTCTGTGCAGTAGCTCTATTAAAATCAGTTGTATATCCAACGTATAAATCAGGTAATAAAAAAGCAGACTGCGTTTTGCGTCTGCCGTTTTGCAAATATTCTTGAAACAACTCATCTCGTTGCAACATACTTGCCATATCTTTTATTTCAACATTTACTGCCTTATCATTTTCAAAACCTGCTGAAGTTTCAGCATTTTCTGTTTCAAGAATTAGGAACGAATGTTGTCCTTTTTCTCCTTCAATATCATTCATATAAGTTTTTAAACTGTCATAGCTTTCATCAGAAAGAGTTCCTCCGTTTACAAGTATGGCCATAGGTACATGTCTACCATGTCGGAAGTAATTGTTATTCAAACTTTCAGCTAGACGATTGCCGTCTACTGTTGTCACTTGTCCTAGCCAACGCACTTTACCATAGTATTTATTTCCAATCTTAAACTCTAAAAGCTCATTTGCTTTTTCGTTTATTTTTAAGCCTTCCTCGTAATTTCCAGTAGCAATATTCATATCCCTAGGGTCACCAAATTCTTTAAAATAAACGGTTTTCCCTGCAATTTGCTGTCGATATTTTTTAAAATGTTTCTTTCTTGTGATTTCTTCACCTTTGTAATAATATGTGTATTCCGTCAGGCTCTCTTCCGGAGGTGTCATGTATATACTGTCAATATCTTTAATTGCTTCAATTTGTTTTATATCACCATTCAGCTCTCTTACAACCTCTATATAACCAATACCAAATGTTTCCCTTGCGTCAATAACTTGAGCAAATGTGTCTTTAAAAGAATTATCTATCGTCATCAGGTCAATAGCTCGCTGGAGCTTTGAATACTCTGCTTTCATTTCTTCTGTTTCTTCAGCCAAGTCACAATTATCATTGTAAACAATTTCATAGCCAAAACCAGTAATGTTTCGCTTATAAGCATCTATACACTGTGGTAATATAGTAGATTGATTTACCATGTTTTCAAGTCCTTGAAAATTAAGTCTGTCAGTTATCCAAACGCTATTATACTCTTTTTCCGGGTCGGTTTGAGTTATAGATTCAGCTTTTGTGATTGGTTTAATTACTCTAACATTTACTTTTTTGTTTTCTTTCATTTATGCCTTCCTCCTCTCTCTTTTATTTTTTCTAGGTAAACAAGCAAGTAAGACACTATCAGCGACATCCGGAGAGGATATGCCTCTTGCTTTCATATCTTTTTTGCTTTCTACTTTTATTTTTCCATTCGTTACAAAACTATATTTTCTACAAGACAGTTGACCTATTAAATCTGCGTTGTTCGGTAAAATTATTTCAGGTTCTTTCTCTATACCATTATCATCTACTTTAGAAATACAATCCTTAATAACTCCCATCATGTATGTAGTACTATCATAGTAATATCTATGTTTTATTGGTTTTCCGAAATTAACAGGCAGTATTAACATATTGTCATAAACATCACTTTCAGCTCTCTTCATCGCTTTTAGAGCATCAACAACGCCACCACCTACACCACCGTCGTCTATGGCTATAACTATCTCACCGTTATATTTCCAATTATACTTTAACTGTTTATATAGCGATGATAACTTACCGGCTGTTTGTGTCGTATCTTGTCCATTGCAAAGGTCATGTATTTTTACAACTTCATTAAGTCGTATAGAAATTACAGTCTTGTCATCTCCAAATCTTGCAACATCACAACCAATTTGCACTTTTTCCAGATTAGCCCCTGTTTTTTCATTGATAGCCTTTTTGGTAATTTCACAAACATCGGTTGCAATATTATTCTCAATCGCACTTAGCCCAATAAACACATCATCTTCTTGTGTTGGAAATTCTCCATACACTCTAACTCTTACAACATTACTTTCTTCTCCATATTTACGCTTTAGAGAAGCAATGTTTTCTTTGTTTGTTCTGCTTACTTTTTCACTATTTACTGTATACCTTGAAAAATCTTTAGCATCAACAGTATGGCTATCATAAAAAGCCCCAGATGTACGAGTAGGATTGCTCATTAAAATCAGTTTGTTATTAGCACCACTAAGAGTACCTCTAATAGCTTCCATTATTGGGTCAGATACGCCTGAGGCTTCATCAACAATAAAAAGCATATTATCTTCGTGAAAGCCTTGCAAATTTTCAGGTTTTGTAGCAGTTCTTGCTGTTGCAAACCATCTGTCTTCGTGTCCAACGAAAAATATATATGTTTTCCTCGGTTTTAACAAAACTTTTAACAAAGGCGATTTTTCTATCCACTTCGCTACTTCTGCCCACAAAACATCTTTTAACTGTCTTGCTGTTGGAGCAGTAGCTACAACTTTGCAATTTGGATACATTGTTAAAAACCAACATATCGCCCAACTTTCGACAGCTGTTTTTCCAACTCCTTGTCCTGATTTAACGCTAATCATTCTTATGTTGTTGCTAGCTAAATCCATTAAAACATTACTCTGCCATTCGTCAGGTTCTGCACTTAAAACTTCTTTAACATATAAGACTGGGTCCTGTTTCCAAACAGGAATTCTCTTACTAATATTTGTATGCAATTTATTCTCCTCCCAGGAGCAACATATCTGCCCATTCGTTTGCAAGCTTCATTTTGTCATCACTATTACTTGCATTATTTCGTTCATATCTATATTTAGCTAAACTATCAATAGCTTTTTGTTTTTTAGACTGTACACTTGTAAGCTCTTTTTCTAGTCTTAGCAAAACTGTAGTTTTAGAAACCATAACACTCTGTACATTCCTTGTAGTTCCGGGTAACTTTTTGCCATTCTGTACTTTTTCTCTATTAATTTCTTCATATTCATTTTTTTCTTGTTGATTTTTAAAAACTCTTTGGTCTTCAATAGAAATAATAGAGTCTATAACTAAGTTTTCAGAAGGCTTGCTGGTATTTTCGATTTTATGAAGTGCTATAGCGTTTAAAATGCGATACTCTCTAACTGTAAACAGTTGTATTTCATTTAACAGAAGTTCTTCAACATCATCACTACATTCATCAATCAGAATTCTTTCTTTTTCACTCATCGTCTCCCAGAACACAGAAGCATAAGCTCCATGTTTAAGAGCATTCTTATTTCCTTTTTGCCCTCCAGGGTGTTTTGCGAGATTAAGCTCGGTTGCAACTTTTTGCAACTTTTTCTTTTTTTGCTCTTTTTTTCTTATATTGGTTGCGACTTTTTGATTTTTCCAATGTCGTGTAGCCCAGCTTTTTACAGTACTTAGAGACACATTATATTTTTGTGCAATCTCTTTATACTTCAACCCATTCAAAAAATCTTTTTTAGCTTGTTCTCTAATTTCTGTACTAACTGCCATTAACCAATATCACCACCTCCATATCGTTTTGTTTAATAAAAAAAGACCTTAAACGGTCTCTAGTTTTTTACTTCTTCAAAGCTCATCTTTTTGCCATTTCTAATAACAAAAACATCACTTGTATTTTCACTATAGCAATTTATGTTTACCTAAACACCATACATCACCTTTTTGAGTTATTGTTTTGTCCTGTAACTTAAATTCTTCCTCTATTTCATCATCTTCTATAAATTCTTGTGTTATATCAGGTAAAGTATCCAAAATAACAGATATTTCGTCTGATGTAAAACCTGTAAAATCCAATAGATATTCGTCCATATCATTAATTATAGAACATAGCATATCATTATCCATTTCGGCTAACTCTGCTATTCGATTATCGGCTAATAAATCAGCCATTTCTTCGTCCTTATTCGAATATTCTTGATATTCAACTGGAATTTCGCATAAATTTAACATTTTAGCTGCCAATATTCTGCCATGACCTTTTATAACCTCCCCTAACATTTTAAGTTGTTTCTCTGGGTGTTTATTTGGATTGTCGGGATTTAGTTTAATATCGTTAATATTTAGCAACTTATCATAAGAACAAAACACAGGAATATTATCTTTTGTAATACATCTAGGTTTAGCATTTGTTTTATAGGTATTCAAATTTTAGTTCCCCTTTCAAATTTTAGTTTAATTTCTATAATTTGAAAAGAAGACATAAAAAAAGCGACCTTAGACAAGTCGCTTAGTTCAAATAAATAAGTTAAAATTTTACACCTACATTATAGCACACTTTAAATTATAATGCAATTCACTTTTTTTGGAATTTAAAACTTAATAGAGTCAACTCCGAAAACCAGCATAGCAAGGGCTTTACAAGCATTATCTGATATTTTATATACCATTGATTTTGTAATTCTAAAATGTTTTGCTATATCTTCAATTTTCATACCGTCATTATTTATATATCTATTATAGATAACAAAATATCCCCTTTTACTATTTTCATTACTACTATTTTCACATATTGATTTGTAGATATTTAACATATTATCTATATGCTCTAACATTATTTCTGTTTTTGTCACAGAAGTCTTTATACTTTCTACTGTAGAAAATATATGTGTACTATCGCACATTATTTCTTCTAAAATTTCACGCAAAGTAATATTTTCTGTTTTTTCATAAAATGCATTAGCTGTACTTTGTTTTAACAATTTGTAATTTTGCAGTAGTAATTTAACATTATGTATTTTTTTATCACTGCGTTTATTATGATTTTGTTCTTGCAACTTAAGTACTTTTTCTGCAGCCTTTTCAGCCGTTTTTTCTAAAATAGCGTCAAAATCTTTTTGTGTAACACAAATCATATTATCTTCCATAAGCCCTCCTTGACAAACCTAAGCAACTCACTTATAATATTTTTGTACTTATCTAGGTTGCCCTTTGGTTTGCTTGCCGGAGGGCTTTTTTATTGCTTAAATTTCATCGTGTAGGTTCAATCTAAAATTCTCCTCCCGTATAAGGTTTATTCCAACACTCCAGACAGCCACCTTTGCACGAAAATTTCCCAGTTAAACTCCCAACGCAAAGTTTGGGGCGTCCTCCCAATATCGGGGCTTTTGGAAACATTTTTTTAAAGTGTTCCAACCTTGTTTCCGGCTGATGTTCGTCACTCCACCATTGAACAATTTCTATTGCTTTATTTGGATATGTATTTTCAAATTCTTCACAGGGCAAACAGGTCTTGTTATTGTCACTACTAATCGGACAATTTTCACAGTTTATTTCGCAACTCTCAGTCATTCTATTTTTTTCCCTGAGATAATTCTCTGTATATCCACAATCTATTTTCATTTTTTTCAAACCTCCTAATCTAAAGTTAAATAAGGTTGTATGTATTCAACAAATAACCTTGCAAATGTTATAGCTCTAATTGGATAGTCGTAACATATAAAACTATCTATATCTAAGTCAGCGAACAAGCCTTCATCATCATATTCATCAATTACATCATAAAAATCAAACTTTCTAGTTACAAATTTCTCATTAATCGCTTCGAAAAAACTTACTGCTTTTGAACAATTTTCGTTATCATATTTATCGAAATAGTCTAAAACTTCTAAAACTGTTCGCTCATAATCAAACTTCAGCGATGAAATTTTTGATAACAAATACTCTACATCGACAGTTCGCATTAACTCAAGAAACTCTTTTCCTTTTTCGGGCCATCTGTAAGCATAATTGCCACAGTCCGTGCAAGCAGACATTATTCCGTGTGCTAAATCAAAATTGGCTGGTATAGGCTGTTTGTCGGCATATTTAGCGATATAGCATTGCCTTACAAGTTTTTCATAATCCTTTGTCGGCTTTGGTGTATATGTAACTTTTCTACACACCCGAGGTCTGCCCTTACCAATCGGCTTCCCTGGAATAAATATATCTATCATCTCTGTTTTTATCTCCTTCGTAGTGTATATTTATTTTAAGCCTATTTATAAAAGCTCTTCTTCTCTCTTTGCAAGCCTGACACAAATGCCTTTCTTTGCTTCTGTATCTTCCGTATGCTTTGTATTTCTTGCCACATATATCACACTTTAGTTTCATAAAAAACAATATTCCTTTCTTATTTATATACAAGTTTGTCCTTTAGCTCTTAATCTCTCTTTTATAAATTCGTCACTATAATTTTTTTGTGTGAAATTATTAAAGCTATCTGTACCTTTCCGTATTATGTAACCTTTGTCGTTTATCTCATCCTCCCAACGTTTGTTTTTTAACCAATTAACTAGGAATGGTATGTATTTACCACCTTCAATTTTCCAATCTTCTTGTCTGCTTTGTTTCTTAATTGCATTTACAATAACAACTAATAAATTCTCATCTAAATCAAGAGAACAAAATTCATCAAATGCTTCTTGCTTCTTAATCTTCTTAGGATAAGCAGACCAAACCAACTCAAACCATTCATTTATTTTTGTTTGGTTTACTTTACTATTGTTTGGTTTACTTTCCTTTACTTTACTTTGTGAATTAATCGGCTGATTATCTTCATTAATCGGCTGATTATCTTCATTAATCGGCTGATTAATGAAAAAAGATAGAATACTAGACTTACTTGATATGGTTTCCATTTCAGAGATAGTAAGAAACCATATTTTTTTATCTACTTCAACATTTTTACGCTCTACAGTAGACTTATAATATACCTTCTGTATGCGTTTACTTGTAATAATACCCTGCTTAAAATGGTAATCGCTAAATAGTTCACACTCCACAAGCATTTCTATTACTTCGTAAATAGTTTCAGATTCAACGTTATATTTGCCTCGTATTCTGTCTAAAATATCCCAAGCCACATCATCTTTATTGCTTTCAGAATATCTAACATAATACCCTTCATCGCCGTAAATCAGTTCTAATAAAGCATCATAAATTACAATAGCTAAATACCCATATTTCATTTTTGGCTTTCTAAATTTACGGTCCATCATTAAATTAATATCTCTTGGGTAATAATCCAGTCCTTTTTTGGTTGGTGCTGCCATAATTACCTCCTAGAAATACTGTAGCTACTCTTTATTTAAAAGAACTGCTACAGTATTGTGTTTAATAATATCTAAAATGGTAATTCCTCATCGTCATCGTCGATAGGGAAGAAATCATTGCCGTTGTTACTTGGTTGTGCAGGACTTGAAGTAGGTGCTGGAGCACTATTCATAGCAGCATTATTTACGCTACCACTATTTGAACCCTTGTTTTCACAGAATTCAAAATCC
>OLVT01000905.1_pt1 | contig 29541 bp, 19 predicted proteins | sample 1673241 | NCBI WGS metagenome assembly OLVT01 (sample SAMEA3178936, study PRJEB25190) | human gut metagenome | biome: human gut; feature: human-associated habitat; material: faeces | place: Austria | collected 2013 | reverse complement strand
ATGCCGAAAGGCGCCGATCATTTCCTCTACAACCTTGCTCCATTTATGGTAATTATCGCTTCATTCCTCACTTTCGCCTGCATTCCTTTCAACAAGGGAGCGGCAATTCTGAATTTCAATGTAGGTGTATTCTTTCTGCTGGCTGCTTCCAGTATCGGTGTGGTCGGTATTTTGCTCGCCGGATGGGGTAGTAACAATAAGTTCTCTCTGATTGGCGCCATGCGAAGCGGAGCGCAAATTATCAGTTATGAACTTTCCGTCGGCATGAGTATCATGACGATGGTAGTACTGATGGGAACCATGCAATTCTCTGAGATTGTGGAAGGACAAGCCAACGGATGGTTTATCTTCAAAGGACATATTCCTGCCGTGATTGCCTTTATCATCTACCTGATTGCCGGAAACGCTGAATGTAACCGTGGTCCGTTCGACCTTCCCGAAGCGGAAAGTGAGCTGACAGCCGGATACCACACCGAATATTCCGGTATGGGTTTCGGTTTCTTCTACTTGGCGGAATACCTGAATCTGTTTATCGTAGCCAGCGTTGCCGCCACTATCTTTTTAGGAGGATGGATGCCGTTGCACATTGTCGGGCTGGATGGATTCAATGCCGTGATGGATTACATTCCCGGTTTCATCTGGTTCTTCGGTAAGGCATTCTTTGTAGTATTCCTGCTGATGTGGATCAAATGGACTTTCCCACGTTTGCGTATCGACCAGATTCTGAATCTGGAATGGAAATATCTGGTTCCTATCTCTATGGTAAACCTATTATTAATGGCATGTTGCGTAGCCTTCGGCCTCCACTTTTGATTAGATTATGGAATATAAAGATAAAAAATACACGTATTTAGGTGGTCTGGTGCATGGCATCAGTACACTGGCAACGGGTATGAAAACCAGTATCAAGGTGTACTTCCGCAAGAAAGTGACCGAGCAATATCCCGAGAACCGTAAGGAACTGAAAATGTTTGACCGGTTTCGCGGAACACTGAACATGCCCCACAATGAAAATAATGAACATCGCTGCGTAGCTTGTGGATTGTGCCAGATGGCTTGTCCGAATGACACTATCAAAGTGACCGGTGAAACAATCGAAACGGAAGACGGCAAAAAGAAGAAAATTCTGGCAAAATACGAATATGACTTAGGATCTTGCATCTTCTGCCAACTTTGTGTGAATGCGTGTCCGCATGACGCCATCACATTCGACCAGAACTTCGAACACGCAGTATTCGACCGGACGAAGCTCGTCTTGCAACTGAACCGTCCCGGCAGTAAAGTAATAGAAAAGAAAAAAGAAGTATAGATATGGGATCAACACTTGAAACAGTAGTATTCTACTTTTTGGCAGCATTTATTATTGCTATGTCCATCATGACGGTGACTACCCAACGCATTGTCCGCTCGGCTACTTACCTGCTCTTCGTGCTTTTCGGCACAGCGGGTATCTACTTCTTGCTGGGCTACACCTTTCTAGGCTCTGTCCAGATTATGGTTTACGCCGGTGGTATCGTTGTGCTTTATGTATTCTCCATCCTGCTGACCAGTGGAGAAGGTGACCGTGCCGAAAGGCTGAAACGAAGCAGGTTTCTGGCAGGACTCTTTACAATGATTGCCGGTCTGGCGATAATCCTGTTTATCACGCTGAAGCATAACTTCATGCAGACAGCCAATCTTGCCCCGCAGGAGATAAACATCCATACGATCGGACACGCTTTGTTGAGTAGCGACAAGTACGGTTATGTACTGCCTTTCGAAGCAGTCAGTATCTTATTGCTGGCCTGTATCATCGGTGGAATCATGATCGCCCGCAAACGTTAATCATTAATCACTAAAAAACGAATCACTGATATGATACACATGGAATATTATCTGGTGGTCTCTACCATCATGATGTTTGCAGGAATCTATGGATTCTTTACCCGCCGCAATACGCTGGCTATCCTGATTTCCGTAGAGTTGATGCTAAACGCTACAGATATCAACTTTGCCGTGTTCAACCGTTTTATCTTTCCGGGAGGAATGGAGGGCTATTTCTTTGCATTGTTTTCCATCGCCATCTCGGCTGCGGAAACCGCAATAGCCATCGCGATTATGATTAACATTTACCGTAACCTCCGAAGCATCCAGGTACGCAATCTGGACGACTTGAAATGGTAAGTATAAGTAATAATAACTCAAGTAATTAAAATAAACTGTATGGAACTAACAATTCTAATACTCCTTCTTCCTTTTTTCTCCTTTCTCCTATTGGGAATCGGGGGAAAATGGATGTCACACCGGACGGCAGGCGCCATCGGTACGTTGGTACTGGGAGCGGTAGCAGTACTGTCTTACGTGACTGCTTTCCAATATTTCTCAGCCCCGCGACTGGAAGACGGAACATTTGCCACATTGATACCTTATAATTTTACGTGGCTACCTTTTACAGAGACGTTACATTTCGATTTGGGCATTCTGCTCGATCCTATATCCGTAATGATGCTGATTGTCATCTCTACCGTGTCGCTAATGGTACACATCTATTCCTTCGGTTACATGAAAGGCGAGATCGGTTTTCAACGTTATTACGCTTTCCTTTCCCTGTTCACCATGTCAATGCTGGGATTGGTAGTAGCTACAAACATTTTCCAGATGTATCTTTTCTGGGAGTTAGTGGGCGTAAGCTCTTATCTATTAATCGGATTCTACTATACAAAACCTGCTGCAATCTCCGCCTCCAAAAAAGCGTTTATTGTCACTCGTTTTGCAGACCTGGGCTTCCTCATCGGTATCCTGATTTACGGATATTACGGAGGAACGTTCGGTTTTACTCCGGATACGGTATCGCTGGTTAGCGGTGGAGCGGCTATGCTTCCATTAGCTCTCGGATTAATGTTCGTAGGTGGTGCCGGAAAGAGTGCGATGTTCCCGCTACATATCTGGTTGCCGGATGCAATGGAAGGTCCTACTCCTGTCAGCGCCTTGATTCATGCGGCTACGATGGTAGTTGCCGGAGTCTATCTGGTGGCACGTATGTTTCCGCTCTTCATCGAATATGCTCCGAATACGTTGCATATGGTTGCCTGGGTAGGTGCAATCACTGCCTTTTATGCAGCAAGTGTAGCCTGTGTACAATCGGATATCAAACGTGTACTCGCATTCTCTACTATCTCGCAGATTGGTTTTATGATGGTGGCTTTAGGGGTTTGTACATCAATGAATCCTCATGAAAGCGGTTTGGGATACATGGCATCCATGTTCCACCTTTTCACGCACGCCATGTTCAAGGCGCTGCTCTTTCTCGGTGCCGGTAGCATTATCCATGCGGTACACTCTAATGAGATGTCGGCTATGGGCGGATTACGCAAATATATGCCGATTACCCATTGGACATTCCTGATTGCTTGTCTCGCCATTGCGGGTATCCCCCCATTCTCGGGTTTCTTCTCGAAAGATGAGATTCTGGCAGCTTGCTTCCAATACAGCTCTGTAATGGGTTGGGTGATGACGGTAATCGCCGCTATGACCGCTTTCTATATGTTCCGCCTTTACTACGGTATCTTCTGGGGAAAAGAGAACAAAGAACTTCATGCGCATCACACTCCCCATGAAAGTCCGTTGGCTATGACTTTCCCATTGATGTTTCTGGCGGCAGTGACTTGTGGAGCCGGATTTATTCCTTTCGGACACTTTATCAGTTCCAACGGTGAATCCTACTCCATTCATCTTGACCCGTCAGTGGCTATCACAAGTGTTGTTATCGCGATTATTTCCATTGCCATCGCGACCTGGATGTATAAGAACGCCAAACAGCCTGTCGCCGATTCGCTGGCTCAACAGTTCAAGGGATTGCATAAGGCTGCCTATCACCGTTTCTATATTGACGAGATATACCAGTTCATTACGCATAAGATTATTTTCCGTTGCATCTCTACTCCTATCGCATGGTGGGACCGTCATGTCGTAGACGGATTCTTCGACTTCCTGGCATGGGCGACAAATGCGACAAGCGATGAGATCCGCGGTCTACAGAGCGGTCAGGTACAACAATATGCGTATGTGTTCCTTTGCGGTGCACTGGCACTTATTCTTCTGCTGGTTCTCTAAACAAGTAATAGTAAATCTTTAAACAGTAAATCATAAAGATGAATTTCTTATCAATATTCGTACTTATCCCCCTCCTGATGTTGGCCGGACTTTGGGCGGCACGAGGAATTAAAGCTATCCGGGGGGTTATGGTTACGGGCGCATCAGCGCTTCTGATAGCCTCTGTCGTACTTACATTCATGTATTTGGGAGAGCGTAGCGCCGGAAACACGGCGGAAATGCTTTTCCGTGCAGACACACTATGGTACGCACCGCTTCATATCTCCTACTCGGTAGGCGTAGACGGCATCTCGGTAGCTATGCTGTTACTGTCCGCCATTATCGTATTTACCGGCACATTCGCTTCCTGGCGTTTGCAACCGTTGACCAAAGAATATTTCCTTTGGTTCACGCTGTTGGCGATGGGAGTGTTCGGATTCTTTATATCCGTAGACCTGTTCACCATGTTTATGTTCTACGAAATAGCCTTGATACCTATGTATCTGCTGATTGGCGTATGGGGTTCGGGACGTAAGGAATATGCAGCGATGAAGCTGACACTTATGCTGATGGGTGGTTCCGCTTTCCTACTGATCGGTATTCTCGGAATCTATTTCGGTGCAGGAGCCACTACCATGAACCTTCTTGAAATCGCACAGTTGCACAACATACCTTTTGCACAACAATGTATCTGGTTCCCGCTGACATTTCTCGGTTTCGGTGTGCTAGGCGCTCTTTTCCCCTTCCATACATGGAGTCCCGACGGTCATGCCTCCGCTCCGACAGCAGTTTCCATGCTTCATGCCGGAGTGCTGATGAAATTAGGAGGTTATGGTTGTTTCCGTATCGCCATGTATCTAATGCCGGAAGCCGCTAACGAACTTTCCTGGATATTCCTGATACTGACCGGTATCTCTGTCGTTTACGGAGCTTTCTCCGCTTGTGTACAGACTGATTTGAAATATATCAACGCATACTCTTCCGTATCCCATTGCGGATTAGTTCTTTTCGCAATCCTCATGCTGAACCAGACAGCAGCCACAGGCGCTATCCTCCAAATGTTGTCGCACGGACTGATGACAGCATTGTTCTTTGCGCTTATCGGTATGATTTACGGACGTACCCACACCCGTGATGTCCGATTAATGGGAGGTTTGATGAAGATTATGCCTTTCCTGGCTGTAGGTTATGTTATTGCCGGTCTTGCTAATCTGGGACTTCCAGGACTAAGTGGTTTTGTTGCTGAAATGACGGTCTTTGTAGGTTCTTTCCAAAATGATGATACATTCCATCGCGTATGTACCCTAGTGGCAACAACAAGTATCGTCATTACCGCAGTTTATATCCTGCGTGTAGTAGGTAAAATCCTTTACGGCAAAGTTTTGAATCCCGAACATCTGAAACTCACAGACGCAACTTGGGATGAAAGAGTAGCCGTTATCTGCCTCATCGCCTGTGTAGCAGGTTTAGGATTGGCTCCATTCTGGATAAGCGATCTGATCAGTAACAGTGTAGAACCAATCATAAGTCAATTATTAAATTAAAATTTGAGAATTAAAAATTAAAAAATAGCAATGATGGACATAACTGCAATACTCCATATGCATGCCGAACTGAGTCTGACAGCCGTTTTTATTCTGATGTTTCTGTTAGATTTATTTTTACCGGCTCCACAACGTCACTGGTTACGCCCCATGGCATGTATCCTGCTGACCATTCAACTCTTAGCAAACCTATGGCCGGAAGAGGTGACTTTATTCGGCGGCATGTACCATTCAACCCCTATGGCGTCTGTTCTGAAAAGCATCCTGACCATAGGTACCATACTGGTTTTTCTACAAGCAGACCCTTGGCTAAAACGTGAAGACACCCGCCATAAACAAGGCGAATTCTACATCCTTACCCTCAGTACCTTGCTGGGTATGTATTTCATGGTAAGTGCAGGGCACTTCCTGCTATTCTTCCTTGGATTGGAATTGGCAACCATTCCTATGGCTTGCCTCGTAGCTTTCGATAAATATAAAGGACATAGTGCCGAAGCCGGAGCCAAATTCATTCTTTCAGCTTTATTCTCCAGCGGTATTTTCCTCTATGGTATTTCCATGATTTATGGGACAACAGGTACTTTATATTTTGAAGATATCCCTGCCGAACTGACAGGAACTCCATTACAAGTTCTTGCACTAGTATTCTTCTTCTCCGGACTAGCCTTTAAATTAAGCTTGGTACCTTTTCATCTGTGGACGGCAGATACGTATCAAGGTGCACCGACTACAGTGAGCGCTTACCTGTCCGTTATTTCAAAAGGCGCAGCTGCTTTTGCTTTAATGATTATTTTAATGAAAGTATTTGGGCCAATGACTGAACAATGGAGTGAAATACTATGTATTATCATTGTAGCCACCATCACTATAGCCAATCTGTTCGCCATCCGCCAAAACAATCTGAAACGCTTTATGGCCTTCAGTAGTATTTCACAAGCCGGCTACATAATGTTGGCTGTACTGGCTGGAACTCCGCAGGGCATGGCATCCCTAGTATATTATATAGTAGTATACATTGCTGCCAATCTCGCCGTATTCGGTGTCATCAATACCATTGAACAACATACCCACGGTAAAATAGAGCGCGAAGATTATAACGGACTTTATAAGACCAACCCCAAACTAACTATGGTCATGACACTTGCTCTTTTCTCATTGGCAGGTATCCCGCCATTTGCCGGATTCTTCAGTAAGTTCTTTGTATTCATGGCAGCATTCCATAGTGGATATTATCTTATTGTATTTATCGCATTGGTCAATACAATCATTTCATTGTATTATTATTTGTTAATTGTAAAAGCCATGTTCATCACACCTAATGAAGATCCTATCGGCAATTTTCGTACAGCAACTCCGATGCGCATCAGTCTGTTGGTATGTGTAGCCGGCATATTCGCTTTAGGAATTATAAGTGGGGTATATCAACTATTAAGTGATACATCAATACTATAAAATTTTAGTTACAAGAAGAATCACAACTGAAATGATTATTGTATTTCTATGATCAATATTCTTTTACTTTAGAGGCAGAATCAATCTGTTTCCAAAGTAAAAGAATATCTTAAAGTTTCTATTCAACAAATTTATCATTATCTTCGTAGCAAATTATAAAAAATAAGCACTATGAAGAAAGTCCTCTATATTACAATACTCGCCTGCTCTACTTTATGGGTATCTTGCACAGAGAAAAATAAACAATCCGTCAGAACAGATTCCTTTATAGAAAAGAATGTAGCATTTGCACGTGCACAAATCGGGAATGAAATACGAATCATAGAAAAATCAGAAAAATTTACAAACCCCGTTACACTGAAAACTGACAGTACCATTTATTATTGTGACTACGCCGACTGGCGAAGTGGTTTTTTCCCTGGGTCAGTGTGGTATCTATATGAACTGAGTGGCGACACTACTCTCTTATCATTAGCTGATAAATACACTTCGGCCATAGAAGAAGCCAAAAAACTGACTTGGCACCATGATGTAGGTTTCATGATAAATTGTAGTTTCGGCAATGGATGGCGAACAACTAAAGTACCCAGATACAAAGAAGTCATGATAGAAGCTGCCCGTTCATTGGCTACTCGTTTCCGTGAAAAGCCGGGAATTATCCAATCATGGGATGTGACCCGAGGCTGGCAATCGGAACGCGGTTGGGAATGTCCGGTCATAATAGACAATATGATGAATTTGGAGTTACTATTTGAAGCAACTAAATTATCTGGTGATTCCACTTTTTATCACATAGCAGTGAACCATGCAGACCGCACTTTGAAAGAGCATTTCCGTACAAACGGAAGTTGTTATCATGTAATAGATTATAGTTTGGCAGACGGCATGGTACGGCATAGACAAACAGCCCAAGGATATGCAGACGAATCGACTTGGAGTCGTGGACAAGCATGGGCTATTTATGGTTACACTGTGTGTTACCGGGAAACTCATGATAAAAAGTATCTAAATCAGGCATTGAAGACTTTCCAATTCATGAAAACACATCCCCGGCTTCCCAAAGACTTGATTCCTTATTGGGATATGGATGCTCCCAATATTCCCAATGAACCACGAGACGCTTCAAGTGCTTCTTGTATAGCTTCTGCACTTTATGAAATTAGTACAATGGATGTGCCTGATGCAAACAGTTATAAGATCTATGCAGACAGTATTATGGCTTCTCTAGCCTCACCAAACTATCTGGCATCTCTTGGAAAAAATGGTAACTTTTTATTAATGCATTCAGTGGGCAGTATTCCTCATGGCACAGAAATAGATGTACCTTTAAATTATGCAGACTATTATTTCCTGGAAGCACTGAAACGAAAGCGGGACATTGAAGAAGGCACACGCTAATTATACAGACAAACAGATAACCATCCGAGTACCTTCAGTATAACTCGAGTCAACAAATATGTTACCAGACAAACGTTTAATAATTAAACGGCTTAAATATAACCCCAATCCGTTACCTTGTGCAAACTCATCCAGTTTGATAAAACACAGAAATATTTCCTCCCGTTTTTCGGGAGGAATGCCACAGCCGGTATCGGTTACTTCAATTCGTAACTTACTTTGTGCCTTATCCAACCTCATCTTAAGAGTTATAGATCCAGAATCTGTAAATTTATTAGCATTATCCAACAGGTTCTCTATCACTAACGACAAATACAATTCATTGGTGGAAACAAAAATTTCCCCTTCTGGTAATTCCAAATGATAAATTATTCCCACCCTGCTCCATCGTTCTACTTTATCCATTTCTTGTCTGCAGATATGAGTTATCTGGTTTGTTCACAAAGAAGAGGCGCATCAGATGAATCTAAATTAGCCACTACCAGCAAGTGATCTATCAACGAAGTGAGAATTTCCGCATTAGCAGTAATAATACCTGAAAAGCCAACAATAGCGTTTAATGGAGTCCGTATTTCATGACACATAGAATTAATGAATGCTGTTTTCATTTTCTCACTTTCCCCAGCTTTTTGATTCAGTTCACCTAAAACTTTTTCCATCTGTCTTTCTTCAAATCATAGTACAAGTAAAAACAAATACTCATCACCAATACAAGTACCATAAAAAGTGTAATTACTAAAATACGCCTGTTCTTAGTTTCCAAACGGTAATTCTCATGGTTCAATTGATCTACTTCATACTTTACCTGTAGTTCACTAAGTTGTTTTTTCAGATTGGAAGATTTAATGGAATCCTGCACTTGTATATAGAGTTTATGATACTTAAAAGCATTTTTATTATCTTCCATAGCCTCATAAATTTGTGAATTGATATCCAATAATCCCGGGACATTAGACTGACTTGTCATCCAAGCATATTTTATCAAGCTGTCATTAGTTATCAATGCATTATGGAAATTATGCTTATATAAGTAATAATTATTCATGCCAAAAAACAATTATACTTATCAATAGGCTCCGTAACCCAAGCACTCATCTTGATCATCAGATTATAATACTTCTCTAATTTATCATCGGATAATTTATCCGCACGCATCAACAAAGAAGTATAACATTGGAGATATCGTATATTAATATTATAGAAAGGACGTTGACGAGCATAGTACAACTCATAATATTTTCTATATTGCTGAAGCTATTTTTCAACATATTCAATATATAGATCTCCTTTATCTATAAAGTTCAAGGTCGAAAGAAAATTCCATACAGTACAAATACGAAACTTGAATCCTTCCTCATATGGTAACTGACAAGCCAGCTTATAAGCAGTTTCCAAATAGGGATCAGCCTCTTCATATTTACCTTCACTACACAAAGCATAGCCTGTAATAAAAGTCTGTTCCATCTGTATGTAAATATCATTCCCACCTATATTTTCTTTACCCATAAAAGCCAATTCCTCTGTTATAGCAGTTTCAACCTCATTATTCCTGACTCTGCCTGCAAACAATCTCATTCGTAAAAAGAATAAATATGGATGAGATTCTTCCAGTGTCCCAACATCCTTTAAAAGAGACATATAATACCAAACAGAATCGGCATGATAAACTTTAATATACGAGAAAACCAAATCAGAAAGAGCCTCAAACATATGAGTCTTATCATTTACTGCTTTTGCGGTGAAATACATTTATTAAGATAATCCACTTCTTCAGGTTTCTCAAAATAAAAATCAGCCAAACCTCTGTAAATCTCAATTTGTAGAGAAAACTCTACAGGACTTCCTATAATATTCAGAAGACTATCTTTGGTAGTAGAAATACTACTTCCTATAACAACAAAAATCCCCAAACAGATATCAGTATATAACAAGTGATATATTTCATAATATCAGATTATTAAGGTACGAATATACAAATAATATAGCAATGTAGCAGCAATTATTCTTTCATTATTAGAATTTACACAATAATGGGCAATTAATCCACTTATTTTTTAATTATATGCTTTAATATTGCATCGTGGATATTTTCTGGCAACTATGAAATTATTAATTATTAAACATCAAATATATGGTAAAAAAGTTAGTTAGTGTATTTTGTATATGTGCATATTTTGGACTTGCTCATGCACAAATACCACAAGAGATTTGGAAAGAAAGTGAGCAAATAGAAAAACAAATCAAAAAGACCTCTTTTCCCGATCGTGTGTACAACATTAAAGATTTCGGTGCCAAAGAAGGAAATAATGGTGAAATATTCTGCCATGAAGCAATCAATCTGGCTATCCTCACATGCAGTCAAGCAGGTGGAGGAACTGTATTAGTTCCACCCGGAGAATTTCTAACAGGTCCTATCACACTGAAAAGCAATGTAAATCTGCATTTGGAAGAAGGCGCCTATCTAAAATTTTCTTCAGAGAAATATCTATATACTCCAACCGTACTCACCCGCTGGGAAGGAGTAGACTGTTACAATTTGCATCCATTAATTTATGCTTATGGAGAAAGTAACATAGCTATCACCGGTAAAGGTATTATAGACGGACAGGCCAGTAATGATAACTGGTGGAGTATGTGTGGTGCTCCACACTATGGCTGGAAGGAAGGTATGACAGCTCAAAAAAATGGCGGCAGAAACAAATTACTGATGTACGCCGAAACATTTGCCCCGATAGATAAACGCCAAATGACTTTTGAAGACGGTTTACGTCCCCAGCTTATCAATCTATATCGTTGTAACACTATTTTAATAGAAAATGTAACATTGAAAAATTCTCCATTTTGGGTTATCCATCCTTTATTTTGTGAAAGTCTGACAGTACGTGGGGTTAAAGTATCCAGTCACGGTCCCAATAGCGATGGCTGCGATCCGGAATCAAGTAAGAACGTATTAATTGAAAACTGTATATTCGATACTGGAGACGACTGCATCGCTATTAAAAGCGGACGGAATGCGGACGGACGGAAATGGAACGTACCAAGTGAAAATATCATTGTACGCAATTGCGAAATGAAAGACGGACACGGTGGTGTAGTTGTAGGTAGTGAGATCTCGGGAGGATATAAGAACCTGTTTGTTGAAAACTGCAAAATGGACAGTCCGAACCTAGAACGTGTCATCCGCATCAAAACCAACAACTGCCGCGGTGGGGTCATTGAAAATATTTATGTGCGTAATATAGAAGTAGGCGAATGTCGCGAAGCCGTTTTGAAAATCAACCTGCAATATGAAAACCGTGAAAAATGTGACAGAAGTTTCCCACCTGTAGTACGCCATGTATATCTGGATAATGTTACTAGTGAAAAAAGTAAGTACGGAGTCTTAATTACCGGATATGACGACCGTGTCAATATTGAAGATATCCATGTAACAAACAGCCGTTTCAATAATGTAGAGAAAAAAGGGAATTTAATTACCGGAGCTAAAGATGTAGTACTGAATGAAGTATATATCAATGGAAATAAGGTGAGAAAATAAGATCCCCCTTATTATATCGGGTGAACAATGAGTTCACCCGATATAATGATAAAACATAACTTTACTATCATTTATCTTCATCGTCCAATCTGATTTTTTGCATATTCTGTAGAAGTCATTCCCCAATAAGACTTAAAACTTTTACTAAAATAATGAGGATCACTAAAACCTACCATATAAGCTATTTCCGCCATTGTATATTGGTTTTCCTTAATCAGTTCAGCAGCTTTCCTCATGCGTATTTCTTTTATATACATTATAGGAGCCATACCAGTTAAAGATTTCAACTTATGAAAAAAATTGGTCCGACTCAGACTGAAATAACTGACCAATTGATCTACATTCAATTCCGGATTACCAAGTTGCTCTTCCATAATTTTAGCTAACTTATTAAGAAAAGCAGCGTCTCTTGCCGACAATTGAACCGATCTGTCTTTTTCTTTATTTTCGTTCCCCTCTTCATATCCTACTTTACAATAATATGCTTGTAACATTTTACGCCGAGCTAGGATATTTTCTACTTTAGCTTGCAGATAATTAACACTGAACGGCTTCGTTATGTAATCATCAGCTCCTGTATGAATACCAGTCAGAATGCTATCCATATCTGTCTTGGCAGTCAATACTATGGCAGGAATATGCGAAGTTCGTTCATCGTTCCTTAGTTCCTGCAACATCTGTAGACCACTTTTTACAGGCATCATGATATCAGTAATTATCATATCAGGCAGATCAGAAAAAGCCTTTTTTAATCCAACCTCGCCATTATTAGCCTCAACAAACCGATATGCTTCCTGAAATATTTGTTTGATAAATACTCTTAATTCATAATTGTCTTCAACAATAAGCATGAGCGGCTTCTCCGCTTCATTCAATTCTTGTAGTTCGTTTTGAGAATTGAAATCTAAATTTGTATCTTCATTCCAATCTGATAATATATATTCCGTGTCAGACGGATAATGTTTTTTACCTTTTAATAGCCTTACAGTAAATAGACTCCCTTTTCCGAACTCACTTTCCACATTTATACTACCATGATGCATTTCCACAAGTTCTTTAGCCACTGAAAGTCCGATACCAGAACTTAAAGGAGCGTAAATGCTATCCGGAACCACATTCTCGTAACGATTGAAAATCACTTTCTGCTTTTCTCTCTTTATCCCTACTCCTTCATCTTGGATTTGAAGAAGGACTGCATTCCCATCATCTTTCATACTAACCCAAATGTTCTTGCCATCAGAAGTGTATTTGAAGGCATTAGACAGCAAATTAAAAATAACTTTCTCTAATTTATCTTTGTCCACCCAAAGATTTACTTTAGACAATTGAGTGTTAAAATTCAAACTAATATGCCGCTCTTGAGATAAAGTTGTAAAATAGTTGATTATTTCTTTCGTGAAACTGATAATATCCACATACTGAACTCTCAGTTTCATCTTGCTATTCTGGATTTTACTAAAATCCAAGATCTGCCCTACCAACCTCTGCATACGGTCACTATTCTTTTTAATAATCTTCAAAGTATCTCTCACCTTCCCAGAAAGACTTTCGTCTCTGAGTATATATTCCAAAGGTCCGGTAATCAATGTTAATGGAGTTCTTAATTCGTGAGACACGTCAGTAAAGAAGCTGAGTTTTAATTGAGTAATCAATTCTTCATTTTTAGCCTTATTTTTTATCCGATAAAAAACGGTATATACATAAATGGCAACTGCAATAAATAATACAATCAAAAAGAAATAGAGCATAGTAGCACAAGGTGTCTCAGAGAAAGTAGGAAGCACTTCAAAAGAAAGTGTTCGTTCATTTTCAACCCATACACCTTCATTATTGGTAGACTTTACACGAAATACATATTTTCCCGGAGGAAGATTAGTATAGTTAGCCTCATGCCCGTTATCCGTCAAACGAAAGTTTTTATCAAAACCGTCTAACTTGTAAGCATATTGAATATACTCCGTATTGGTCATGTCTAGAGCAGAGAATACCAACCTGAGGGTGTGATTATTAGGAGGTAACTGCATATCCTTGCTATTATCAGGATTAACAGACAAAATAGAAGGAGTTTTTCTGGGAGTCAGTTCCTGATTGTTTACCCAAATAGAAGAGAAAAATATTTGTGGTATAAAATCTGTTTTATGAATATTCTCAGGGGTAAAATAGAACAAACCTCGGTTAGTACCAAAAAAAATCTGCTTGCCATCTGTTGCCCCTACACCTTCACTAAAATGCATATTAAACGCGATATGCTCACTAGAATACTGAATCTGTTCGGCCGAAGCTACAAATTTCACTAATCCACCACCCGTCACCAACCATAAATTTCCTTGTTTATCCTCGTGCATGGAATAAATAATATCTGAAATAAGTCCATTCTTCTGTGTGAAGGATTTACATTGATAAGAATGGAGCCCCATGGGAGAAAGCTCATTTAACCCTCCGCCATAAGTAATGGCAAAAATGTTCCCATTATCCATACATTGAATCATTTGTACGTCATTATTACTAAGACTATTCACATTTCCCTGTTCACGGCATATAGAATGAAAATCTATTTCTTCAGGACAATGAAAAGAAACCTTAAATTGTAAAATTCCCGCTGTTGTAGACACCCAGATACGCCCTTGATTATCTTCAGTAATATGTCTGACTTTATAAAAATGACTAATCGGATATCTCTTTAACAAATTGCGATGATTGATAAATCTTAAAGTACCATCAGGCATAGTTTCAATCAAATTCAATCCACCTCCGTAAGTAGCTACCCAAAGTCTCTGCCTACTATCCTGAAAAGTAAAATAGATATTATCATTACTCAATGAATAGGGGTCGTCAGCTTTATGTTTAAAATGCTGTAGCTTAAAATTGCCTTGTGAAGTTTCTATTGCTTTTATCAATCCCTGGCCTTTAGTCGAAATCCAATAAACACCAGCCGAATCTTGCATGATGGCATATACTTTGCCCCATTTCATCCTTTTCAATAATCGAAGCCGGGCATCATATATGGAAACATTCATATCTCTGCTTCCCGTCCAAATACGTTGTTTTTTGTCTATATACAGTGCCCTGATCTCATTATCAGGTAACTCTACATCCTGAGGAGCAGGTGTATAGATATGAAATTTATCAGGGATAAAAGTGATGCGCTTAAGTCGGTTGAGCTGGGTACTCATCCATAAATTTCCTTGTTTATCAACAAAAGCAGCAAAACAGCGGTCATTTGATTTCCACTTGACAGGCTGCTCCGTAGTATTAAAAGGTATTAACCGCCTATTTTGAGAATCAAAATAAGAAAATCCTCCGCCCTTAGGGTGTACCCATAAAATATCATTCCGATCCTCAAAAGCAAAAAAATCACTTTCAGTATTTAGTGGTCTTCCCTGTTCATCCTTTCCTTCAATAAAGCTTAAACGCTGTGTTTTCAGATCAAACAAAGTGACTCCCGGAACAGGATGTACAAGCCACAATAAATCTCCACAAGTAATTTTAGCAGACTCTATGTTTTTGTCTTTCAACAGAGAAAGAGAATCAAGCATCACATGTCTTATCTCACCGAGAGAGTCATGAATAAAAAAGCCATCCGAATCAGTAACATATATCAGTCCAGCCACAGAAGGCAAAATAGAAATCACAGAAGCCGATGTTGGCAATTGAGTATGGATAGAAAGTTCTCCTGTCAACAAGTATTTATAGACTTTGCCTTGATGTGCACCTAAATATATATATTCTTCCAACTCTGTTGCAAAATAAAAAGGTATTTTCTCACTTTTTCGACAATCAGACAAAGAAATAATAGAAAGTTCTGAATCATATAATCGATATACCCCCTCATCCGTAAGAAGCCATTCCTGTAATTTCGAATCCATAAATACAGACCGGATTTTACCAGTAGCCAAAGTATTTTCTCTTGATGAATAGAATTGAAATGTCATAGATAAATCTTCAGGAGCCGTAACGACCCGTACTGCACTCCCATCTTCACATAATAACCATACTATTCCATTCGGAAGGACAGATATTGACCGAAAGTTATTGACTGTTTTTTGAATGACAGGTTCAAAGACTTCCTTGTCAGGATTAAAACGATAACAAGTGGAATCATAACACAATACCCATATACATCCGAATTTATCCTCGACTATATCCAATAAACGATCATTGGTCAATCCTCCCAGATCTTCCATATTCGATTTATAATTCTTAAAATTATAACCATCAAAACGATAAAGCCCATTCCAAGTAGCAAACCATAACAAACCTTTATGATCTTGGATAATATCATTGACCAGCCCATCCTCCACTCCATTCTGACTGGAAAAGTACGTAACTGAATATTTTTGAGATATAGCTCCTTTTGCCAGTACATCGGCTGTAAAAAAGCATAGTATTACTACACAGAAAAAGGTAAGAATATCAACCCAGTATGTTTTCATATCAAAGTAATGTGTTTCCTTTGCGAAATTAGCAGAAAATGGGTATTCATCAAAGTACTTTCTATTTTTAATCCACCGCAATATATGTTGTTTAGCTACCTTTGATAGATATTCCAACTAAATTATCAGTTTTTCCACTTATAAAAAGATAACATCCGTCTATATTTGACATCAAAACAAAAACAACTCTAATACTAAATTAATAATGAAAGACATGAGAAAAAAAGAGTATTTAAAATCCCGCTCTGTTATAGTACAGGGTATTCATTCTCCAAAAAGATTTTGGTTTGCTTGCGGACTTTCCTTAGGACTAGTTTCCTTACCATTATCCACTTTTGCAAACAATTGGTCAAACCAACTAGGTTCATCAATTCAAAAATCAATTCAACAAAACCGAATCATTACAGGTAGTGTCATAGACGAAAGCGGAGAAGCATTAATCGGCGTTTCCGTATTGGTAAAAGGAACTACTTTAGGAACGGTAACCGATTTAGATGGTAATTTCACACTGGAAGTTCCAACAGGTGCAATCTTAGTTGTTTCATATGTAGGGTATAAAACACAGGAAATAAAAGTAGGAGAGCAGCAAAAACTAGCTATCACGGTCGAAGCAGACAACAAATTGTTAGATGAAGTGGTAGTAGTGGGCTATGGTGTAGTAAAGAAATCAGACCTTACAGGTTCTGTAGGTAGTGTAAAATCCGAAACAATTTCTGCCAAAGGTGCAACATCAGTTGTCGAAAGTCTACAAGGGCAAGTTGCCGGAGTGAATATCTCACAGTCTTCTAGCCGTGCCGGTGACGGATTCAATATTCAGATTCGAGGTAAAAGTTCATTAAATGGCGGCAATCCATTATATGTAATCGATGGAGTAGTTTGTGAAAATATGGATTTTCTAAATCCGATGGATATTGAAAAAGTAGACATTTTGAAAGATGCTTCATCTACCGCTATCTATGGTTCACGGGCCACAAATGGTGTAGTGATGATTACCACCAAAAAAGGAGACAAAGATATAGCCAAGACTACAGTCAGTTATGATGGATATTATGGTATAAAAACCAAAGCCAATATGCCGGACTTTATGGAAGGAGATGATTTCATGAAATTCCGTTTCTCCCGTTATCTAGTTTCATCTATGGATGCCTCTTCAGGAATGACTAACTGGGAAATGACTGATGCCAATTTCCTGAACTTCTGGGGAAATGGCAGTCAAATAGTGAAAGATATGTATCTCAATAAAAATTACACCGATTGGGTAGATATCGTAACCCGTAACGGCTCACAACAGAATCATTTCATCAATATTTCCGGAAATACAAAAAATATAACCTACCGCGTAGGACTAGGGTATCAAAATGAAGAAGGAATCATGTATGACGGTTATGAACGCTGGAATATAAAAGGAGCCGTAGATCATAAGATTTCAGATAAAATCTCAGCCGGATTCTCCACAAATATGGCAACAGCATCCAAAGAGAGTGGTAGCAACTACTCTATTTTGGAAGGGTTCCGTATGACCCCTAATATGCCATGCTATTATTGGGAAGGGGAAAAGGCAGGACAGTTAATTTCACAACCAGGTAAAGATACCGCCATCTATCCCAATGGTGGTGGTCCGACTTCCTCCATCAATCCAGTGGTGGACCGTTTGAACTCAAAAGACGATACACGTTCTTATGATGTGATGGCAAATATTTATTTGCAATACAGCCCCGTTAAAGAAATAATTCTTAAAACTACTTTCTCCCCCATGTATACCAAAACCCATCGTGGTACATTCTATAACGGAGAAACCCAACTTCGTTCTGGAAAAACAAACATGGCCGAAAACTATAATGATGAAATATTCTCGTATACTTGGGATACGCAAGCCAATTACATCAAGAATTTTGGAGATCATAGTCTGAATGCCTTGGCCTTATTCAGTGTCTATGAACAAAAGTTACAAGGCGACTATATCAATGTAGTGGATATGCCATTTGATGTAAACTGGCATAATCTTGGTTCAGGCACTGTACAAAGTCAGTCTAGCTATTATAAAAAAATCTCCATGTTATCTTATGTAGCCCGTATCAACTATGCCTACAAAGGCAAATACATGCTGACTGTATCTTCACGTTGGGACGGCAGTTCCAAATTCCAAAAAGACAATCGTTGGGGGATGTTCCCCTCAGCTGCCATGGCATGGCGCATTTCCGATGAAGATTTTATGGGATTTGCCAGCAAATGGTTAAGCAATTTAAAACTCCGTGCCAGCTTTGGCGTTACCGGTAATAATGCCGGTGTAGGGCCTTATGACACACAAGCTTTGGCAAATATTAAATATTACTATAATTACGGATCGTCTGTTGCCAACGGTTATGGTTATACCATGACAAACGCCGACCTGACTTGGGAGAAAACAACCGAAATCAACCTCGGTCTTGACTTCGGTTTCTTGAATAATCGTATCAATGGATCTATCGATATCTACAACAAAGATTCCAAAGATCTCTTGATGGAGATGGAAACCCCATTTGAACTAGGTTCCTATACAGGCTCCATTGTAAGTAATGTGGGTAAGGTGAACAATAAAGGTATAGAAATCCAACTGAATACCATCAACGTAAAGAATAAAGATTGGAACTGGGAAACAACCTTCTCTTTTGCGCGTAACATTAACTCTATCAAAGAATTGAATGGTACCAAAGAAGATTTGGTGGGTAACAAATGGTTTATCAATCACCCTATAGACGTAGTATACGGCTATAAATATACCGGAATCTGTACTCGAGAGGAAGCCCAAGCTTATGCCCAAGACCCGAAAATGAAAACCAAATTCTATGAAGGCGAGATGAAAATCTATGATAAGGATGGCAATGGTACTATCGATGCCAATGACAAAATGATCCTCGGACATTGTGCTCCGACCTGGACCGGTAACTTCACCTCCAACTTGTCCTATAAGAACATTGACTTCTCTTTCAGCATTTACACCAGTCAGGGAGGAATGGTATACTCTCCCTTCATGGCCGAGTTCGTAGACTATGGACAGCGTGGCATGAATCGCCTAAACATGGATTACTATATACCTCAAGGTGCTCCGATACTAGGTGCTGATGGCTCTATAGCCTACCAAGAAGTCACTCATTACGGTAGTTACCCCTTCCCAACCAATGGTGGAAACGGTAAAGGAGGCGGTGCATACTGGCAAAGTGGTGCCAATGAGGACCGAGCACAAAATTTCGTTGACAACTCATATGTTCGAATCAAGAATATTACCCTCGGCTATACTTTTCCACAGAAATGGATTTCAAAACTTCATATTTCCAATTTAAGAATCTATGCTAATATATTAAATCCTTTCACTTTCACAAATTATGAAGGGTTCGACCCCGAATGGGCCGACGCACAAGTAGGTGATGGTACCGGTGGTGTCAGTTCAAGAACTTATCAAGTTGGTGTAAATTTAAAATTCTAAAATTAAATGATTATGAAAAAAATATATTTCATTATGGCATTAGGATTGGCAACTCTCTCAGGATGTTCGGATTTTCTTGACCAAAACAACAAATCTAATGTTCCATCAGCTGAATTTTATCAGACTTCGGCAGGATTCGCCAGTTTAACTAACAGCGCTTACTCCACACTGCGGGAGCTTTATAATGCCCAACCGCAATTATTCGTAGCGGGAACAGACCTGTATGCAGACGGAAAGTCACAGGGAGTAGTCATGAGCCAATATACCTTCACTGCAGATGAAGGCATTATAAAAAATTTCTATGTAAGTTGTTTTAAAGGTATTCAGCTAGCCAATAGCGTTATATCTTATGGAGACATAACGGAAGATTCCAGTGTACGACTGCAATATGTGGACGAAGCACGTTTTATCCGTGCATGGTATTATTTCCAACTAGTGCAACAGTTCGGGCCTGTAGCTTTGAACAAACAAATGTTTGACCATGCCGAAATGAGTCATGAACGTGCCAGTCTTGCAGATGTTTATAAGTTCATCATTGAAGAGTTTGAGTATCTAGCCTCTTCCGAATCCCATTTAATGGAACGTGCCAACTCCGGTGTAGGACGTGCCAATAAACGCGCAGCAACCTTTTACTTAGCCAAAACCTATCTGACTCGTGGATGGCTAGATGGCACTGATTACGAAGCCCAAGAAGAAAATATAGCTCAAAATTCAGACTTCGCAAATGCAGCTAAGTATGCCTTGGAAGCAATTAATGGCGAAATTCCTTTCCTCTCCATAGAAGAAGCTTTTGACGTAGAAAATGAAGAAAACAATGAAATATTCTGGAGCATACAGTTTAATTCGGCTGCTGTAGAAGATCCCGTAAAAGACGGTTCCTACCAACAAGCCCAATTCGGAGCTTATTTAGGTGGTTCCGAAAAACCAAGAAATAAGGCAATTGACGGTTGCTTTGCTCCTTCACTACGTCTACAGCAAATGTATAGTCGGGGTGATGCACGGTTGGAACAAACTTTTATGTTAGAATTCCATACCAGTTATTTCGACTATTACTCAGCACCGACTAGTTCTTCTATCATTTATTATTATGCTCCAGCATGGGCTACAGATGAAGATATCGCTGCCTGGAAAGCAGACGATCCTTATGGAATTAAAAAGAATACACTGGTAAGCAAAACAATAGCAGACGGTGGTATTGCTCCATCCAACGGTGCCCCAGCCACATACAAAGACCGTCGTTCACAAGACTACGGCAATGCTTGTATCAAGAAATTTGATGATTATTCAGAAACTTCTATTGCTAACCGTAATTCTACTTGCAGCATGCATGATGTGGTAGTAGCGCGCTTAGGAGAAACCTATCTGATTGCCGCCGAAGCCTATTTAAAAATGGGTAAAACAGAAGAGGCTGCACAAATGATCAATAAACTTCGTCAACGTCCAGGAACTATTCGTAAAGGATACACAACAGAAATGACTGTCACCAGCAACGATATTAATATTGATTTTATTCTTGATGAACGTGCTCGTGAATTAGCTGGAGAATATGTCCGTTGGACAGATTTGAAGCGTACTCACACTTTAGTGGAATATGCCACAAAATATAATGAAGACGGCATAAAAGAATCTGCTATGATAGGCCCTGATGGTAAATACAAGATTCTTCGTCCTATTCCACAAGCTGCCATTGATTTGAATCAAGCTAAAGTGACACAAAACCCTGGTTATTAAGTTAAAAAACATGCTGATGAAAAATTTTTTACTTATTCTTCTATACTTTATAAATAATGTATTAGTCTTGTCAGCTCAAGGTACTCCCGGTAAATGGGGAGATCAGGGCAATGGAACATACATAAATCCGATTTTAAATGCTGACTACTCTGACCCGGACGTTATCCGGGTCAGAGATAAATATTACATGATAGCTTCCGACTTTCATTTTCTAGGAATGCAAGTATTGGAATCTTCAGATATGATCAATTGGAAACTGATTTCCCAAATCTATCACCATTTTGATTTTCCCGGCTGGGATAACAACCAACAATATGCAGGAGGTTCATGGGCACCCTCAATTCGTTACCATGATAACAAATTCTGGGTCTTTTTCTGTACTCCCAAAGAAGGATTATTCATGTCAAATGCTGTCAATCCTTCAGGTCCTTGGAGCCCTTTACATTTAGTTAAGAAAGTAGAAAAATGGGAAGACCCTTGCCCCTTTTGGGATGAAGATGGTCAAGCATACCTAGGCCGGAGCCGTCATGGAGCCGGGCCTATCATTATTCATAAAATGAGTGCAGACGGTACACGTCTACTTGATGAAGGAATGACCGTATACACCGGACCTGTAGCCGAAGGAACAAAAATTTTCAAAAAAGATGGTTACTATTATCTCTCTATTCCGGAAGGAGGAGTAGGTACGGGATGGCAGACTATCCTCCGCTCAAAAAATATATATGGTCCTTATGAAAAGAAAGTAGTATTGGAACAAGGAAGTACTACGATAAACGGCCCTCATCAAGGAGCCATTGTCGATACTCCGGATGGTCAATGGGCTTTTTTTCATTTCCAACATCATCATGCCTTAGGCCGTGTAGTTCATCTTCAGCCCATGCATTGGGAAAACGATTGGCCCGTTATCGGAGTAGACTTTGATAGAAATGGAATAGGAGAACCTGTATATGTATGCCAGAAACCCATTGAAAGCAAAACCATATTCGCTCCGCAAACAGATGATGATTTCTCTACCCCCAACCTATCACTACAATGGCAGTTTAATCATAATCCGACAGACCACGCATGGTCCTTATCGGCACATCCAGGTTCACTCACTCTGAAAGCATTGAAATCTTCAACCTTCAGACTGGCACGCAACACCCTGACACAAAAGATTATGGGGAATATAAGTGAAGCTACAATAGCTATGGATTTTACAGAAATAGCTGATGGGCAACGATGCGGATTAGCTTGCATGGGAAAAGAAAATAAAGTTCTAGGTATCAAGATGGAGAAAGGACAAAAATATCTATACATATCCAATGACACAACAGAAATAAGTACAACTTTCCTAAACGGAAACCAGATTTATCTACGTGTATCCATCGACATGCTCAATCAAAAGTTCCAATATTTCTACAGTACAGATAATATACGTTTTATTCCTTATGGAACTTCCTTTTTTATTCCATTCGGTTTTTGGAAAGGTGCCCGCATTGCACTATATTGTTATAACAAAGAACAGGAAGCAGGAGCAACTTCATTTCAATGGTTCAAATACAAACATGACGGACCTCAAAATAAAATAGAAAATACAGCCGAACAGATTATTGCCAATATAGCGCGCACTTCATTTCCGCATAAGAAAATAAAAGTGATCTGCCCTGATTCCGCTTCCAACCAAAAAGGTCATTCACGCCAGTTAATACAGCGAGCAATAGACTCTTGTTCTTTGGCAGGCGGAGGACACGTTATAATTTCGAAAGGAATCTATTATTTAAAGGGAAATCTAGTACTGAAAAGTGATGTCAATTTACATTTAGAGAAAGACGCCTATCTACTTTTCAGCGGTAAGGCTGATGACTTTCTTCCTGAAGTATGGACACGTTGGGAAGGTACGGAACTATATGGACATTCTCCCATGATTTATGCCAAACATGCCACTAATATAGCCATTACAGGACAAGGTACCATAGACGCCCAAGGAGGACGGGAATTTGCTTCATGGTCTCAGATAGAGGTATCAGACAGAAATCGTCTGCGTAAAATGGGAGAAAAACTAATCCCTGTCACAGAAAGGATCTTTGGGAAAGGTACTATACTACGTCCCTCTTGCATACAATTCATGGGATGTTCTCGCATTTTAGTAGAAGGTATCACCATTAAGAATTCTCCTTTCTGGACTATTCATCCTGTATACTGTGACAATGTAATAGTACGAAGCATCACCATTGACAGTCACTATCCTAATAATGATGGATGTGATCCTGAATCAACTTCCAATGTATTAATAGAAGAATGTATTTTCCGCACAGGAGATGATGCCATAGCTATCAAAGCAGGCCGTGACGCCGACGGCCGTGAAATAGGACGCCCTTCAAAAAACATCGTCATTCGTAATTGTCTGTTCCAGTCTGAATGCAATGGATTATGTATCGGCAGTGAAATGTCAGGCGGTGTAGAAAACATATATATGGATAATATACAAATAGGAACGGTCAAGAATGCCCTTTATTTCAAATCCAACCGTGACAGAGGAGGATATATTCGTAATATACAAGTCAGCAATATTACTATAGAACGCTCAAAAGGGGCAGTGCTCCGTTTTGAAACCAATTATTTTGGTTTCCGAGGTGGCAGACATACCTCTCAATACGAGAATTTCCGCATCAACAATGTAAAGGCTGGCTGTTCCGACCATTATGCAATTTTTATAGATGGATATGAAGAAAAGCCTATCAAAAATATTGAGATAGAGCATTTCCATGTACAAAAGGCCCCTCATCCTTATTACTTAAGGTGTGTAGAAAACATCTGCCTCAAAGCTACTTTTGTAAATGGACAAAACTTACCGGAATATCCGAAAAAACAAAAAGAACGTGTAATACTAGATGTTTACTGATTCTTCACAAAATCTGTATAATAGAATAAAAGTTCTGCAAACAGAACTTTTATTCTATCTATATGCATATCTTATTCCAAACACTCATCAAGTTCACCTATCAACTCTTCTTTATCAAGATGCCGCCCGATAAAAACTATTTTCTGCATACGGTCTCCATATTTATCATCCCAATCCCGCAACAAGCCGGGCTCCTGACGCATTACCTCCATCAGTTCTTCTTCAGGTGCCGTAGCATACCATAAACCAGCTTCCTTCAACTTTTTCTGCACACCAGCCTGCTCAAAAAGAAAAGACATATCACGATTATTGCTGAAATAACAGACTCCTTTTGCACGAATGATATTACGACTCCATCTGGTTGATACAAAACGATCGAATTTATGGATATCAAAAGCCGGACGACGATAATACACAAAAGTACTGATACCATATTCATCCACTTCACTACCCTCATGATGATGATGGTGCGCGTGTTCCTCCGCTTCTTTTTTCTGCTCTTCCGTAAGGGCGCTCTCTATTCCACGTATCCAACCGGCAGAAGTGGCAGTACGTTCAAAGTCAAATACTTCAGTATAGATTATCTTATTCAAATCCACATCAGCATAATCACATTCTATTATTTCAGCTGCAGGTTGCAATGTACGGATAATCTGTTTGATACGTTCCAATTCGTCATGTTTCACTTCTGAGACCTTATTCAATAATACAACATTACAAAATTCAATCTGTTGGATAATCAGATTTTCAATATCCTCTTCGTCAATACCTTTACGGGTCAAATCGTTGCCACAAGAAAACTCACTTTGCAGACGTAAGGCATCTACCACAGTCACAATACAATCCAAACGACATCCCCCGTACGTATTCTCCATACTTGAAATAGAACAAATAGTCTGTGCGATAGGAGCTGGTTCACAAACACCACTTGCCTCAATCACAATGTAATCAAAACGCTCCAACTTCATAATATCATCTATCTGCTCCACCAAATCCATCTTCAGAGTACAACAGATACAACCGTTCTGAAGTGCTACCAAGCTTTCGTCTTTCTTTCCTACAATCCCTCCTTTCTGTATGAGATCAGCATCAATATTCACCTCACCGATATCATTGACAATAACCGCAAACTTAATACCACGTTTATTAGAAAGAATATGGTTCACTAATGTCGTTTTTCCACTGCCTAGATAACCGGTCAAAAGCAGTATAGGAATTTCTTTTACTCTCATATAAAATTCAATATTACTTTCACAAAGGTATAGAATGATTAATTTCCAAACAATAGAAAACATCTTTTTATACCTTATAAACAAAAAATACTCTTCACATACCACCCAGTTAGAATCTATTAAAATTTAATTCGCAGTGCAATATTTTTCAAAAAATGCTTTAAATATTCCAAGAGTATAACTATATTTCGCAAAACAAATTTATAATAACAATGAGAAACAAATTAGCACAAAAAATCAAATTAGGCGCAGCCTTGTTATTGATGGCGGGAACTTCAGCCCTCGCACAAATCTCCAATCAAATTTATATCCCTACTCCTGAAAATATAAAAGCACGGCAGGAATTTCAAGATAATAAATTCGGCATATTTCTTCATTGGGGCATTTACAGTATGACCGCTCAAGGAGAATGGTATATGAACACTCACAACATCAACCGTGATGAATACGCCAAACTGGCATCCGGATTCTATCCTTCGCGCTTCAATGCTGCCGAATGGGTTTCTGCCATCAAAACCTCCGGAGCCAAATATATCTGTATCACCAGTCGACACCATGACAGTTTCTCAATGTTTGATACAAAAGAATCCGATTTTAATATCGTAGACGCTACTCCTTTCAAACGAGACGTACTAAAAGAACTGGCAGAAGAATGTCAAAAACAGGGCATCAAACTCCATTTTTATTATTCGCATTTGGACTGGTTTCGTGACGACTATCCGGAAGGAAACACCGGACATGGGACAGGACGTCCCAAAGGACATGGAAACTGGGAAAGTTACTACAAGTTTATGAATAAACAGCTGACCGAGCTTTTGACTAACTATGGCCCCGTCGGCGCCATTTGGTTTGACGGTATTTGGGATCAACCTACCAACTTCAATTGGCAACTGGAAGAACAATATGCATTAATTCATAAACTGCAACCATCCTGTCTAATAGGCAACAATCATCATCGAACTCCTTATGCAGGAGAAGATTTCCAAATGTTCGAACGTGATTTGCCCGGTGAAAACAAAGCCGGTTTTTCAGCAGGACAAGGAATAAGTGAACTCCCTTTAGAAACTTGTGAAACAATGAACGGAATGTGGGGCTACAGAATTGAAGACCAAAATTACAAATCCCCCAAAGAGTTGATACACTATTTGGTTAAGGCAGCCGGAAAAAATGCAAATTTGCTAATGAATATTGGACCTCAACCCAACGGAGAATTACCCGCTACAGCTATAGAGCATCTGAAACAAGTGGGTAAATGGATGAATCAATATGGAGAGACGATTTATGGAACCCGTGGTGGTGATGTAGCTCCTCACACATGGGGAGTATCAACCCGCAAAGGTGATCGTTTATTCATCCATATACTAGATTTGCAGGATAATGCACTTTATATACCTCTAAAGGCAAAAGTAAAGAAAGCAATACAGTTCATTTCCAGAACTCCACTTTCTTTCAAACAGGAAAAAAACGGCATATTAATAAAACTGCCTCAAGTACCTGATGACATAGATTATGTAATAGAATTAGTCATTAAACAATAAAATAACATTCATCTTTAAACAAGCATCTTTACGTAAAAAACAAGAATTTCCGATGCAAAAGAGAGAAATGTATTCTACACACATCAGAAAAGAAACATGAGTAACCGCATACATTACTCTTCTAAAAAAGAATTCGTCCTTGGATTATTGAAGCCCAAGGACGAATCACTCTTAGTTTGTGGAGCTGGAGGGAGTCTCTCGAACCTTTTTATAAAATATCATAATCTATCAAACATCAGATTATTAAATAGTTATATTTAGCTATCATCTATCTAAATATCTCTTAATATCATTGCATATCTCAATTATTGGGTGTACTTTTGGGTGTAACTTTTCAAATACACCCAGTTTATGAACATCAAGAGAAATATCATCTTCGCACTGGAAAGCCGCAAAAAAGATGGCATTCCTATCACTCAAAATGTACCCATCCGTATGCGTGTCGTTTTTGCAAGCCAACGGATTGAGTTTACAACAGGCTATCGGATTGATATGGAGAAATGGGATGCAGACAAGCAACGGGTAAGAAACGGCTGTACCAATAAGCTGAAACAAAGCGCATCAGAAATCAACACCGAACTATTGCGCCAATACACCGGGATACAGAATGTATTCAAGGAGTTCGAAGTACAAGACATAATGCCCACCCCTGCACAAATCAAAGAGGCTTTCAATCTAAAGATGAAAGGAGAAAAGGAAGAGAGCCATCATGAGAAAGAGGAAGTGAAATTAGACTTCATGAAAATCTTTGATGAGTTTGTTGCCGAATGCAGCAAACAAAATGACTTGTCATCCTCTACTCTAAAGAAGTTTGCAACAGTAAAAAAGCACATCGCAACTTTTGATCCGAACACGACATTTGAGAGCTGGACGGAAAGACACTTCAATGAGTATATAGATTACTTACGCAGTGATAAAGATATGCGCAACACTTCCATAGCTAAGCAAATCAAGTTCTTGAAATGGTTTTTACGTTGGGCTAACCGAAAAGGGTATCATCAAAACACCGCTTATGACAAATTCATGCCCAAAATGAAAAGTGCACCGAAAAAAGTAATATTCCTTACCCGGAATGAATTGGACAAAATCAGAGCCTGCCAGATACCTGCTGCCAAACAATACCTTGAAAGAGTAAGGGATGTTCTATTATTTTGTTGCTTCACAGGTCTTCGGCATTCTGATGTGTATAACTTGAAACGCAGCGACGTGAAAGAGGAACACATAGAAATTACCACCATCAAAACGGCTGACAGCCTTATTATTGAGCTGAATGACCACAGCAAAGCTATTCTTGAAAAGTATAAAGATATTCCTTTCCAAAACAATAAAGCATTGCCAGTGGTAAGTAATCAGAAGATGAACGAGTATTTGAAAGAGTTAGGAGAACTGGCAGAAATAGACGAACCTGTACGGGAAACCTACTACAAGGGAAATGAACGAATAGACGAAGTCACACCTAAATATGCCTTGTTGAGCACCCATACTGGCAGACGCACATTTATTTGTAATGCTTTGGCTTTGGGCATTCCGGTGCAAGTGGTCATGAAATGGACAGGGCATAGCGACTACAAAGCCATGAAACCTTACATTGACATAGCAGACGACATCAAAATTCAGGCAATGAACAAATTTAATCTCCTATAAACATGAATACGATAACAACCCTCATACCCCAATACGGAGAGCTGAACAGAATCAGCAAAGACTGGATTGTAAGCCATACTTTCTCTTTTGAAAAGCAGAAATTCATCGTTGATTTCTACTCGGAATGGAGCGATATAAAGGCTTTTGAGCAAGCTATCCTTGAACTGGTGCTGCATACACCGCCAGAACCATGTACCCTGCTGCTGAAAAGTCTGAAAAAGGAAGTCAAAGAATACACACGGCTTTATGAAGCTTACAGCCTTCCCAATGACGAGGTAATCATGCGTGTATGTAACCAATATGCAGACAGCTATAAGGAAGCCATCAGGGAAGAGATGGAAGTGGTGAACAGGCTGCGCAAACCGATGAACGAAGCCAACAACCGCTATGATTCCATCGGCTACCGAGAGCATACACCCGAAGAAGAAAAACTGGCGGAAAGAGAATATGAGCGTTGCAAGGCTGAATATGAAAAAGGGAAAGCCCAGCTGGACCATCTCTATGACCAGCAAACACTTGTCAGGAAAGAAGCCCGGCAATACATGAAAAACCGTTGCGGTGACTAGAAGAAATTATGAATATTATTCGGAGGATCCCTTGATCTCAGGCCATA
>OLVT01000892.1_pt1 | contig 29819 bp, 22 predicted proteins | sample 1673241 | NCBI WGS metagenome assembly OLVT01 (sample SAMEA3178936, study PRJEB25190) | human gut metagenome | biome: human gut; feature: human-associated habitat; material: faeces | place: Austria | collected 2013 | reverse complement strand
TGACAGGGGAATTTTCGTGCTGGTGAAAACATCCAACCCGTCCAGCGGCGAGTTCCAGGACAGGCTGATTGACGGCCGTCCTCTGTACGAGCTGGTAGCTGAAAAGGTTGTAGAGTGGGGCAGCGCCTCCATGGACGGAGAGTACAGCAATGTGGGCGCTGTTGTAGGCGCCACCTATCCTGAGATGAGCGAGATTCTGAGAAAGCTCATGCCCCACACCTATTTCCTGGTACCCGGATACGGGGCACAGGGAGGAACAGCCGCTGACCTGAAGCATTGTTTTAACCAGGACGGGCTTGGCGCTGTGGTTAACTCCTCCAGAGGAATCATTGCGGCCTACAAACAGGAAAAGTATAAGAACTTCGGGCCGGAGCACTTCGGCGAGGCATCCAGACAGGCAGTGATTGACATGGTTGCTGATATCAGCAGCGTACTGTAAGAGACAGGAGATTCATGTTATGGCAAAAGTGAAAATAACAGCAGCCGTCACGCTCCAGGAGCAGCTGGCTGCCGATATATACGATATGAGGATAAAAGCGCCTGAGATAGCGGAGTCAGCAGTTCCGGGCCAGTTTGTATCCCTTTATTCAAAAGACGGGGCCAGGATTCTTCCGCGTCCCATCAGTTTGTGCGGCATTGATAAGGAAAAGGGAGAGCTGAGGCTGGTGTACCGCATTGCGGGGGAAGGCACGAAGGAGTTCTCCGGCCTCACGGCAGGCGATACCATTGATGTCCTGGGACCTCTGGGCAACGGGTTTCCCCTGGAGGCCGGAAAAAAGGCATTTCTGATAGGCGGAGGCATCGGTGTTCCGCCTATGCTGGAACTGGCAAAAGCTCTTCATGAGCTTAACAAGGACGAAGAGGACAATCTGGTCCAGTCCGTGCTGGGATACAGAGACAGCCAGATGTTCTTAAAGGATGAATTTGAGGCATACGGTCCGGTATACGCAGCCACGGAGGACGGCAGCTTCGGAACCAGCGGAAATGTGCTGGACGCTATCCGCGAGCAGGGCCTTACGGCGGATGTCATTTACGCCTGCGGTCCCACTCCCATGCTCCGGGCACTGAAGGCATATGCGGCCGAAAAGGGGCTGGAGTGCTGGCTTTCCCTGGAAGAGAAGATGGCCTGCGGAGTAGGCGCCTGTCTGGCCTGTGTGTGCCGGTCCAAAGAGGTGGATGACCATTCACAGGTACACAATAAGCGTATATGCAAGGACGGTCCTGTGTTTAGGGCGGATGAGATTGAGCTGTAGGCATGTATAGGTGAAAGATAGCGAGGTACCGTTTAGATGAATATGAGTGTAAATATTGCCGGTGTGGAATTTAAGAATCCGGTAATGGAAGCGTCGGGCACATTTGGTTCCGGCATGGAATACAGTGAGTTTGTGGATTTAAACCGTCTGGGCGCAGTGGTTACCAAGGGTGTGGCAAGTGTGCCGTGGCCGGGCAACCCCACTCCCAGGATAGCGGAGGTATACGGCGGCATGCTCAATGCCATCGGCCTTCAGAATCCGGGTATTGATGTGTTCACAAAGAGGGATATTCCCTTTTTAAAACAGTATGACACGAAAATCGTGGTCAATGTCTGCGGAAAGACCACGGAGGAATATATTGATGTGGTGGAGCGTCTTGGGGACCAGCCGGTGGATATGCTGGAAATTAATATATCCTGTCCCAATGTAAAAGAAGGCGGAATCGCCTTCGGTCAGGACCCAAAGGCAGTGGAGGCCATTACCAGGGAGGTAAAGGCACATGCAAGGCAGCCCATCATCATGAAGCTGAGCCCCAATGTGACGGATATCACTGTTATGGCCAGGGCGGCAGAGGCTGGCGGGGCAGATGCCATTTCATTAATTAATACTCTTACAGGCATGAAGATTGACATTCACAAAAGGGCGTTCGCGCTGGCCAACAGGACAGGAGGACTGTCCGGTCCTGCTGTGAAGCCGGTGGCTGTGCGCATGGTATACCAGGCTGCCCAGGCAGTGAAGGTTCCCATCATCGGCATGGGAGGAATCAGGAATGCAGATGACGCCCTGGAGTTCATACTGGCAGGCGCCACGGCTGTTGCCATCGGCACGGCCAATTTCCAGAACCCCTATGCCACGGTGGAGACTGTGGACGGAATCCGGGCATATATGGAAACGTACGGTATCGGAGATATCCGGGACCTTATAGGGGCTGTGAGGTAGCACCGGCAGGGTAAGGCAGTGATAAAAGGCAGTGATTAAAGGCAGTGATTAAAGACAATGATAAAGACAGTGACAAAGGCAGTTTAAAAAGGCAGCAGCAAAAGAATTACAGAGCGGTTAAACGGCCCGTAAATACAGGAGGTTTAAGGAAGATGGAAAACTATAAGCAGGAATTTATAGATTTTATGGTGGAAAGCAGTGTGCTAAAATTTGGCGACTTCACATTAAAGAGCGGACGTAAGTCCCCGTTTTTCATGAATGCGGGAAGCTATGTCACAGGAACCCAGCTGAGAAAATTAGGAGAGTACTACGCAAAGGCCATCCATGACAATTTCGGACTGGATTTTGATGTGCTCTTTGGGCCGGCTTATAAGGGGATTCCCTTAAGCGTGGCAACCACCATGGCAATCAGCGAGCTGTACGGAAAAGACATCCGTTACTGCTCCAACCGCAAGGAGGTCAAGGACCACGGCGATACAGGCATCCTTTTGGGCAGTCCTATCAAGGACGGGGACAAGGTAGTTATTATCGAGGATGTGACCACTTCCGGCAAGTCCATCGAGGAGACATTCCCCATCATCAAGGCCCAGGGAGATGTGGAAATCAAGGGACTCATGGTTTCTTTAAACCGTATGGAGCGCGGCAAAGGCACCAGGAGCGCTCTGGATGAGATTAAAGATTTATACGGTTTCCCCACTGCCGCCATCGTTTCCATGGCAGATGTGGTGGAGCACCTCTATAATAAAGAAATAAATGGCAAGGTAGTCATCGACGATCAGATAAAGGCAGCCATTGACGCTTACTATGAGCAGTATGGAGCCCAGGCATAATGATGTTTCCAGGAAGAAAGGCGATGAATATGGAGAGAGTGTATAAAACCATGCGTAACACAGGGGCTGGCTGCATAGCAATAGGAGTCATCATAGCAGTGACCGGCCTTACGGTTGGAATCATTTCCATTGTTAATGGAGCGCTGCTGCTGAAACGAAAATCCGAAATTGAATTTTAGTAAGCGGGGCTGACAATGATAAGAAATACAACAAAGCGTCAAAAGCTGGGATGGGTATTATTCATACTGTATCTTTGTTTCCTGGCGTATTTCATGTTTTTTTCAGAATCCTTCGGGCGCACAGACACAGACAGGGGGTACCAGTACAATCTGGTGCCCTTTAAGGAAATTACGCGGTATTTCCGGTATTATGACGTGTTGGGACCCACATTGTTCATGATTAACATGATAGGAAATGTGGCGGCCTTCATGCCTTTTGGGTTCTTTCTCCCCATTATCAGCAGACGCAGTAAAAAGTGGTACAACACGGTTATGTTCGGCTTTGTTTTCAGTCTGATGTTAGAGACTCTGCAGCTGGTGTTCAAGGTGGGAAGCTTTGATGTGGATGATATGCTGCTCAACACCCTGGGAGCAGCCGCAGGTTATCTGTGTTACCGCCTGGTACAATGGACCCGGTGCAAATTGAGAAAAAGGAGGCTTTCCCGTTGAGGCAGATTGGCGATAAGGTATCGTATGTTAGAAATCCTTTTGCGAGAAACAGCTACTATTGTCTGACCCTGGCAGTGCTGGGACTGGCTTTAGGCACGGCCAGCATGTGTCTGTCTGTGACAAGGGCGGGCCAGGGAGGCCTGAATACAGGGGCTTACGGCTTTTCCAGCCTTGCTGCAGCCCTTATGGGGCTGTGGTACGGTGTGCGCTCATTTATGGAAAAGGACCGCAATTACATACTGGCGAAAATAGGAATCAGTATCTGCGTGGTGCTGGTCATCGTGTGGGCTGTGATTATCATAACCGGTATTGTAAGATAGATGGGAGTAAATGCAGATGGATTACAGAATCTTATTACAGAAAGAGAATGATGCCGTAAGGGAGCGCTACGAATTGTCCATGGAGCGTATCAGGTCCATGGATACAGAGGAGATGGGGCTGCCTTACGGCTGTTATTTTAAGAAGGTTTCGGCTTTTATCCGCAGGATAGAGCGACTGGCAAAGCGGGTGGAAGAAACCGGTTTAAGCGGGGAGGACGGGCTGGAGGGGACTTCTTTGACCCTGGAGGCGCTGCAGGAGGAAAATTACGCCCTGTACCAGGATATTCTGCCTGAAAATTACAGGGAGAGCTTTGCCAATCCGGATTATGCGGTGAAGGTTTTGGGGGATGGCTACGGCCAGCTTTTATCCTTTCTCTATACGGAAATCCGGGCTGATATTGTATATGCCTTTGAGATGCGGCTTATGAATATCACCATACTGAATGAGCTGTTCCTGGAAGTGTATAACCTTTTTGCCCAGGCATGGGAGGAGGGAAAGAATGCGCCTCTGGAGCAGCTGATTAAGGATTCCCTGTACTGGTTTGTCAGCGACTATGCGGAGGTCACCGTGGACTGGCGGATTCGGGAGGGACTGGATCCGGCCCTTTCCTTTGGAACAGATATCGTGATGAAGCGGGATTTGACTGATTTACGGTATCTCTATGCCTACGGGGAATATGTTTCGGAGACAGAGATAAAGCTTGCCTCTTTCATGAACAGTCTTCCCCAGGAGACCATTGACCAGATGGCATCCACTTATACGGAAGGATTCAGGAAGGGGTTCCAGGTCATGGGCAGGGACCTAAAGAAAAAACGGACTGTTGTGGTGGAATTCCAGCTGGGCTTTGAGAGGATGATCCGCAGGGCGGTGGAGTACTTCCGGGAGATGGGACTTGAACCCATCTGTTACAGGGCAGCGGTGGAATCCGTGAACCGCAGGGCGAACGGACGCAGGGGATATTACGGCACATCCCCCAACAAGCAGTACGATTATGACCATCGTTATGACAGCGCCCTTTATATGGGCAATGCTTTTAAGGAGAGGAAGCTGGCCGTTCTGCGGTCCGCCTATGAGACCTACCGGAAGGAAGCCGCCTGGTGCGCGGGCCCTGCCCTGGTGGAGACATTTGGTGAGGAAGGCTTTGCTCCTGAGAATAAAAAAGCGGCCCTGGCCCTCAACGCCCATCAGGAGGCGCTGACCCTGGCTTATGCCAATGAATCCAGGCAGATTGTAAATCAATATATGCCGGGAGACGAGACCAGCTTCACCATCATTGCCTTTCCCAAACCAGAGATTGGGCCGGATTTCGAGGCTGTTTTCAGGGAAACCATCCGGATCAATACACTGGATTATGAGAAGTACCAGAAAATACAGCAGTGTATCATCCAGGCACTGGATGAGGCCGGCTATGTGCTCATAACAGGCCGTGACGGCAATGAGACATCCATGAAGGTGGCTCTCCACCCCTTAAGGGACAGGGAAAAGGAGACTAATTTCGAGAACTGTGTGTCCGATGTGAACATTCCGTTGGGAGAGGTTTTTACATCCCCCATATTGAAGGGGACAGAAGGACTGCTGCACGTAAAGAATGTTTATGTGGAGGATTATCAGTTCAGGAATCTGCGCATGGTGTTTAAGGATGGTAAGGTGACGGAGTATTCCTGCGGGAATTTTGAGGACGCGGGGGCTGCCGGAGCTGCTGGAAATGATAAGGGCGCTGGGGCAGCTGGAAATGATAAGGCTGCCGGGGCTGCCGGGGACGCCCGCAGACAGGGCCAGGCCCTTGTGAAGCAGGTCATAATGCGAAACCATGACTGGCTGCCTTTGGGCGAGTTCGCCATCGGTACCAATACTACGGCCTATGCCGTGGCCAGAAGGTTTTCCATTGGCGATAAGCTGCCTATCCTTATTGCCGAAAAGATGGGGCCTCATTTTGCAGTGGGTGATACTTGCTACAGCTTTGCTGAGGATTCGCCCATGTATAACCCTGACGGCAGGGAGGTCATTGCCAGGGACAATGAGATATCCCTTCTCAGAAAGACAGATATGTCCAAGGCATATTTCAGCTGTCATACGGATATCACCATTCCCTACTCGGAATTAGGGGATATAAAGGCTGTCAGGGCAGATGGAAGCCGGATTGATATTATCCGTCAGGGCAGGTTTGTGCTGGAAGGCACAGAGGAGTTAAATGAGGCTCTGGATGAAGCGGATGACGGCGCGGCCGGGTTAGATTGTGAATAACAGTATGATTCGATGATGGATGAGGGAGACACTGCTCCGGTTGTGGGGGAGGGTGTGCTCTATATTAAAAAATCACTTGTACAATCCAATTCATGGATGGAACAAGTGATTTTTTCTGTTATACTAGATAAAAGGAAATAAAAAGGAAAATAAAAAGAAAAATAAAAAGAAAAAAGAAACAATTTTCCTGTGACCCCGAAACAGAAATGGTTCCTGCGTATTCTATGGTAAATGGAGGTGATATCTTGGGGGAAGAGCACCAGATAGTCCGTTTGGTCTATGAGGCAAAGAAGAGTCCGGAAGCTGCTGACAGCCTGATTGGCCAGTATATGAATTTCATACAGGCAGAGACAGTCCGCTTTACCCAGGGAGCTCCAACCCAGGTCAGGGAGGACCAGCTTAGTGTGGCCATGTTTGCCTTTTATGAGGCGGTCCAGGGGTATGAGCGGGGAAGAGGGGCGTTTCTGCCTTATGCTGCCGCGTCCATACGCAACCGGCTCATAGACTACATCAGGAAAGAGGGGCGCCATCAGGGATTGGTTTCCTTTGATGCCCCGGCAGGACAGGAGGATGATTCCCATGCCCTATTGGAAGTAACGCCTGATGAGAAAAACGGAATCCAGCTGTGGAATGTGAGAACGGCTACCAGGGAGGAGCTGGATGAGTTCCGAAGGAATCTGTCTGAGTATGGCATCAGTCTGTCTGATGTGGCGGATAACTGCCCCCGGCAGGACCGTACCCTCAGGGCATGCCACAAAGTGCTGGAGGCTGCCAGGAGCCATCCCAGGCTGCTGGAACACCTGATACAGAACCGCAAACTTCCCGTTGCGGAGCTGGCAGAGCTGTCCGGCGTATCCAGAAAGACCATGGAACGGCACCTGACGTATCTGGTTGCCATTTTGCTGGCTTATACCAACGGATATGAAATCATCCGGGGACATCTGTGTCAGATATCACCGGGAAAGGAGGGAACCGTATGACTTATCTTGTAATGGAGTGCCATCCGTCATATGCCATTGTCCTTGACAATGAAGGCAGAATGATAAAGGCAGCCAATAAGGGTTACCAGGAGGGCCAGGTGGTAGGAGAGATAATTGCCCGGCAGACACCAAAGGCTCCCATCCTGTTCCGTCTTGCTCCGCTGGCCGCGGCTGCCTGCCTGTGCCTGGCTGTATTGGGAGGCGGGGCCTATGGCGCGTACGGAATGCCGTATGGTACAGTGGAGGTGAGAATCAATCCAGATGTGAAAATGTCTGTGAGTTATATGGATCGCGTAGTTGGCCTGGAAGGTGTGAATGAGGACGGAAAAAAACTCATTGACCAGGTGTCATATAAGGGAAGAAACTCAGAATATATGACAGGTATACTGGTGGAACGGGCCATGGAAATGGGTTATCTGACCGAAGGAGGGACCGTATATGTGGCGGCATCCGGCGGGAGCGAGCGCTGGAAGGCAAAACGGGCCGATGCCATACGCACAGGGCTGGACACCCTTTTAAAGGATGGTATGCCGGTGGAAGTCCATGTGGAAAGCATAGGAAAGGACAGCCCCCCCGCAGCCTCCCCCCATCATAAGGGTGAGATACCCGGAGGCACAGGTGGGGATAAGCCGGCATTCATCGGGATGCCTCCGGGAGGAACGGGGGAAGATGCAGACGGCAATGGTGAAGATGACAGGGACGAGGATGAGCGTGGGGATGACACTGAAAATGATGATGAAGAAAATGATGCTGACCCCGATAAGTATGATGAAGATGATGGCGATGACAGGGAGGAAGATGCCGGTAAAGATAAAGCTGGTGATAAGGATGACGGCAGGGACGATGACGGCAGGGATGATGACGACAAAGACGATACGGATGACAGAGATGATGATATCAAAAAAGCCAGGGATAAATCCGGCAGAAACAATGTGGTGAGACAAAGCAGCGGTGCAGGCGATGATAAGGATTTGGATGATTCGGATGAAAGAGATAATGGGAAGGCCGGAAATGGATTAAATGATAACAGAGACCGGGACGAAGATGACGGCGGGGAGCATTCTGACCAGGACGATTCCGATGAAGGAGACTCTGATGAAGACGATATCGACGAAAACGATTCCCAAGAAGAGGATAACGACGGGCATGAGGATGGAGAAGATGATAAGGACGAAGATGAGGACGACGATGACTGATATCATGTGCTGGTCATGCAGCGTGTTATGTAACGTAAGAAAATAGAAGAGATGCCGCCGGGCGGAAATACCGCCAAATGACTACGGTATGGCCAAAAGCAGGACGGAACCAGATGGGCTGGGATATACTCCATCTGGTTCCGTCTTTATGTTATTACCTGCGGCAAAGCAAAAGCCGCAGCGTATTTATGGAGAAGAGTAATCCCCAATGTGTATTATGCGGTTTGCCCAGCTGCGGTAAAAGGATTCTTCATGGGAAACCAACAGTATGGTTCCGGGAAAGCTCTTAAGAGCTGCCTGCAGTGAATCCTTGGCCTGGATATCCAGGTGGTTAGTGGGTTCATCCAAAATCAAAAAGTTGCAGGGACTAAGCGTCAGAAGGCATAATTTGACCTTAGTCTGTTCGCCGCCGCTTAATGTGCCCATGGGCTGCACGGCCTGCCGGCTTAGAACCCCGCATCGGGTAAGATGCTGGCGTATCTTCTTAAGCGTGAGCTTCGGGTAGGCATTGGAGACAATTTGGACAGGAGTCAATGTATCATTTTCCCAGCTGAAATCCTGTCCGAAATATCCGATTGTAACCTGCTGTGAAAAAGCGAAGACCCCATCCAGGGGATTCAGGCTTCCCGTCAATGTTTTCAGCAGGGTGGATTTCCCGATGCCGTTAAAACCAGTGACCACCACCTTCTGTCCTCCGGTTACGGAAAAATCCAGATGGGACAAAATGGGATAATCATACCCCACAGATAAACGCTTTACGGACAAATGCAGGCATTTGGTCAAGGGAAGGCATTGGAAACAGAATTCCGGTTTGATTTCCTTTTGTTCCAGGGCCGCCAGCTTATCCATGCGGTCCAGCTGCTTCTGCCGTCCGCGGGCCATCTGTGCTTTCCTGCCGGCTATGTTCTTCCGTATGAACTCCTCTGTTTTTTTGATTTCTTTTTGCTGCGCATTGTACTGCCTTATATGGTCCTCGCGCAGAAATGCCTTCTTTTTCAGAAACTCCGTATAGCTGCCGTAATACTTGGTCAGCCTGCCGTTGTCTATATCGCAGATACGTGTGCATATCCGCTCCAGAAATGTGCGGTCATGTGAGACAACCATAAAGGCATTTTCAATCGCCGAAAGATAACCGCCCAGCCATTCCACATGTTCCTTGTCAAGGAAATTAGTTGGTTCATCCAGGAGAAGGACGTCCGGTTTTTCCAAGAGAAGCTTGGCCAGGATGACCTTGGCTCTCTGGCCTTGACTCATGTCCTTAAGAGGACGGGACAAACCGATTGAGACCAGTCCCAGACCGGAAACCACCTGGGCAATATGGGTATCAATGGAGTAGAAACCGCTACGCTCCAACTGCTCCTGAAAAAGTGATGCCTGGTTCAGAACCTCCATATTGCAGGATAATGCGGACTCGTCATAAAGACGATTTATTTTGGCTTCAAGCTCATATAGGCTGCGAAAGGATGATTTTAAAAACTGCTCCATGGTCAAAACGTGATTGGTACAGGCATACTGGTCCAGATAACCAATGGTAATGCCCGGCTGCCAGGACACGCGGCCTGAATCAGGGATGACCTGTTCCGTGCATATTTTGATAAGCGTACTTTTGCCGGTTCCGTTCTGACCCACAATCCCCATATGTTCCCCACGGTTAAGGGAAAGATCGGAATCACTGTAAAGGCGGCTGTCCCCATAAGAATGGGAAAGTCCTGTTATATCTAATAAACTCATAATTGAAACACTCCTTTTATATTTAATGGTGCTGCGCTGTATTGCAATGTATGGATGAGCGGTGAAAGCTGCATGGGAGGTGAAAGCTGTATGTGAGGAGAATGCTGTATGGGAGGAAACCGTATTGTTTGTAACCGGACAAAAAAAGGCAGAAGGTAGATGCCAAATTTGCACCTGCCTTCTGCCGTATTACAAAATCATACGATTTCCTCACATTACAAAAGGCCATGGACAAAACATTGTCCATAGCCTTTTATGCACGGATAACCACGGGAAAAAAGAGCAATCAAACCGGCGGCAGCCTACACTGCTGCCTCCAGTCCATTACTCAGTTTCCCGATGAAATCACGAAAGCGCATAAGATACGCCATACTCTGTACAATGTTTCATCGGTATGAATTGTACAGAGATCTCTTTCTTCCGAGGTTGATTTAATATATAAAAGCCCATACCTGCCTCTCCTTCATTACAATGCGGCAACTATATCACAGCCAACTGCATTTGTCAATATTTTGGCAGCAGCAATGAGAAGGGAAATAAAATAAAATTTTTTGTCCGCGACCCCGGTTTTACATTTTGTCTCACGTATTCTACGGATGTAGATAAATAAATCATAGCAGACAGGAGGAAAATAATTATGACGGCAAAGAGGATTAAAAAGGCAGCTATATTGGTGTGTGCAGGTTTCATGGCCCTTTCTCTGCCTGGTGTGGGCAGCACGGCACTGGGTGCGCCCTCCAACAGGGAAACAAGGATTCAGGAAGAAACATGGGGACGTGTGTTCCTCAGCGCAGGTCCGAAGATATCCCTTTCCTATGACAGGGAAGGAGAGGTCCTGGAGGCAAAAGGACTGAATCAGGACGGACGAAAATTATTAGAGGGGGCAGGGAATTTTGCCGGTGCGGACTGTGATACAGCTGTACGCAGACTGGTAAAGCGTATGGATGATAAGGGATGGTTCCGCGGAGTTAAAAATGAGAAAGAGCTGCTCATTGAGTCTGAAAAAGGATCTGTTTATCCCAGGGCCGACTTCATGAAAGAGATAAAAGAGGCTGCATGGGAAGCAGTAAACAAAAACGGCATTGATATCACCATAACACTTAAGGATAACGGGAAACAGTCAGAACAGTTATATATAGGGAAGAATGAGGCGAAGCGGATCGCCATAAAGGAATTGGGGCTGAAGGAAAATGAACTGACCTACAAGGGATGTGACCTGGACGACGGTGTTTATGAATTGAGGTTTCTGGTAAATGGAAGGAAACTCGAGGTGGATGTAAATGCCGCTACAGGCAGGATTGCGGATGTGGACTGGGACAATGATACGGGAGCCTGGGATGATGACCGGTTTGACGATGATGACCGATTTGACGATGATGACCGATTTGATGATGATGACCGATTTGACGATGATGACCGATTTGATGATGACGACCACGATGATGATGACGATGACCGGCACGATGATGACCACGATGGCAATGACTACGATGACTGATGGATGATTGAGATTTTTAATGCCCGGCTAAGACGGCAGCGTGCAATGGAAGTTACGGATGATAGAATGTAATGCTGAGGTGCAATGTGTGATAATACTGAAGAAAGCCGCAGAGAAGTATGATTACTGATGCCAAGGAAAACATAATGATAAATTTTATATTTCTGGAATTGAGATAATGTTTGGAATTTATCAGCAGGCAATAGGATACCGGAAAGAAACTTGAAGGATTTTGCAGGGGAATGTACGGCGGACCCATATGGGCTCCATACCGGCATTCCCCTGCGTATTTTGTTCACCAGCCTGTGTCGGAAATGATAGCCTGGCTGATAGATGCAGGAACCAGGCAGTTTTAGGCAGATACATTATAAAAACAATTTAAAATGCAGAAGACTTTTTTCAAGTTTTATATTGACGGCATACGCATTTCCTAGTATTATGATTATAAGTAGAATTGAGCTATATAAAGATACTTATAAGAAAAACTAATAATAATTATCTACAAGGATAATGAGCTTTAGAAAAGGAGAATGAACAATGGCAAAAGTAGGAATTGTAATGGGAAGCGACTCTGATATGCCTATTATGGCAAAGGCAGCTGAGATTCTGGACAAGCTGGGCATTGATTACGAGATGACAATTATTTCCGCACACAGGGAGCCTGATGTATTCTTTGACTGGGCAAAGGCAGCTGAGGATAAGGGCTTTAAGGTTATCATAGCAGGTGCAGGCAAGGCTGCACATCTTCCCGGTATGTGCGCGGCTATTTTCCCTATGCCGGTCATTGGAATTCCTATGAAGACATCTGACCTGGGCGGTGTGGATTCACTGTATTCCATCGTGCAGATGCCAAGCGGTATCCCGGTGGCAACCGTGGCTATTAACGGCGGTGCCAACGCCGGAATCCTGGCGGCAAAGATACTGGCCACCTCCGATGCGGAGCTGCTTGCAAAGCTGAAAGCGTATTCCGAAAGCCTGAAGAACGATGTGGTGAAAAAGGCTGAGAAGCTGGAGCAGGTGGGCTATAAGGAATATCTTGCACAGATGAAATAAGACAGATTAAAGGAAACGGGCAAAGGAAATATCCAGCTAAATATAAAAGGGAAATAAAAGGAAATTTTAAAGGGAAATCAAATGAAATAGCAGATAAGAGAGGATAGAAACCATGATGGATTACAAGAAGGCCGGAGTTGATATTGAGGCAGGCTATAAATCAGTGGAACTGATGAAGGAATATGTAAAGGGAACCATGCGCCCTGAGGTATTTGGCGGCCTGGGCGGATTTTCAGGAGCATTTTCCATGTCCGCGTTCAAAGGGATGGAGGAGCCTACTCTGCTGTCCGGTACGGACGGCGTGGGAACCAAGCTGAAACTGGCATTCCTGATGGATAAGCATGACACGGTGGGAATCGACTGTGTGGCCATGTGTGTCAACGACGTGGCCTGCGCTGGCGGTGAGCCTCTGTTCTTCCTGGATTATATTGCCTGCGGAAAGAATGTTCCGGAGAAAATCGCTACAATTGTAAAAGGCGTGGCTGAGGGATGCAGGCAGTCCGGCTCTGCCCTGATTGGCGGAGAAACAGCAGAGATGCCGGGCTTTTATCCGGAGGATGAGTACGACCTGGCAGGATTCTCAGTTGGTATTGTTGATAAGAAGGACCTGATTACAGGCGAAAACCTGTGTGCAGGAGATGTTCTGATTGGAATGGCCTCTTCCGGTGTACACAGCAATGGTTTTTCACTGGTGCGCAAGGTCTTTGAGAAGGAGCTGACAATGGAAGGCCTGAATACATATTATGATGAGCTGGGGACTACCCTGGGCGAGGCGTTGATTGCCCCCACCAGGATTTATGTGAAGGCCCTGAGAAACGTAAAGGAAGCAGGCGTTACCGTAAAGGCGTGCAGCCACATCACCGGCGGCGGCTTCTATGAGAATATTCCGCGTATGTTAAAAGACGGCGTGAAGGCTGTCATCAGAAAGGACAGCTATCCCGTTCCTCCAGTATTCAAGCTGCTGGCTGAAAAAGGGCGGATTGAAGAGCAGATGATGTATAATACCTATAATATGGGATTGGGTATGATAGTGGCCGTTAATCCTGCTGATGTGGAGAAAACCATGGAAGCCATGAAGGCGGCGGGCGAAGCTCCTTATGTAGTGGGCTCCATTGAAAAAGGAGAGAAGGGTGTATCCTTATGCTAAGAGTGGGCGTACTGGTATCCGGAGGCGGAACCAATCTTCAGGCAATTTTGGACGCCGTGGATCATGGTGATATTACCAATGCAGAGGTATCTGTGGTCATCAGCAATAATCCGGGAGCCTATGCTCTGGAGAGAGCCAGAAAGCATGGGATCCGGGCTGTCTGCATTTCTCCAAAACAGTTTCCCACCAGGGACGCGTTCAACCAGGCATTTCTTGCCAAAATAGATGAATATGATTTGGATTTGATTGTACTGGCCGGATTCCTGGTGATGATTCCGGCGGCCATGACTGAGAAGTATAAAGGGCGTATCATCAATATCCATCCATCCCTGATTCCCTCTTTCTGCGGTGTGGGTTACTATGGACTTAAGGTTCATGAGGCAGCCCTGGCCAGAGGCGTGAAGGTGACAGGGGCTACGGTCCACTATGTGGACGGGGGCATGGATACCGGCCCCATTATCCTCCAAAAGGCAGTGGAAGTGGAGGAAGGGGATACCCCGGAAATCCTGCAAAGAAGGGTTATGGAGCAGGCAGAGTGGGTAATCCTTCCTAAAGCAATCAACATGATTGCCAATGGGCAGTAACATCTCTTTGACAGTAGCGCACGCCATGTGTGCCATGTTTTCAAAATAAGGAGGAACGTCATGAAAGTATTGATAGTAGGCGGCGGCGGTCGTGAACATGCAATTGCATGGAAGATATCACAGAGCCCGAAGGTGGAGAAGTTATACTGCGCTCCCGGCAATGCGGGCATTGCCAAGGTGGCTGAATGCGTTGATATCGGTGTCATGGACTTTGAGAAGCTGGTCGCATTTGCCGGAGAGCAGGCCATTGATTTGGTGGTGGTAGGACCAGATGACCCGCTGGCAGCCGGTGCTGTGGACGCATTTGAAAATGCGGGCATCCGTGTGTTCGGCCCCAGGAAAAATGCTGCCATACTGGAAGCTTCCAAGGCATTTTCCAAGGATTTGATGAAGAAGTACAACATCCCTTCTGCCGCTTATGAGACCTTTGATTCTCCGGAAGCAGCCCTTGCATACCTGGAGACGGCTCCCATGCCTATCGTGCTGAAAGCAGACGGTCTGGCGCTGGGGAAGGGCGTTCTTATCTGCAGCACCAGGGAGGAGGCAAAGGAAGGCGTCAAGACCCTGATGCTGGATAAACAGTTTGGCTCTGCTGGTGACAGGATTGTGATTGAGGAGTTCATGACAGGACGGGAGGTATCCGTACTCTCCTTTGTGGATGGAAAGACGATTAAAATCATGACTTCAGCCCAGGACCACAAGAGGGCTAAGGATGGGGACCAGGGACTGAACACAGGGGGAATGGGAACATTTTCACCCAGCCCATTCTATACGGATGAGGTGGATGCATTCTGCAGAAAGTATGTGTACCAGCCAACCGTAGACGCCATGAAGGCAGAGGGCAGAGAATTTAAAGGAATCATTTTCTTTGGTCTGATGCTGACGGAAAACGGCCCCAAGGTGCTGGAGTACAATGCCAGGTTTGGAGATCCGGAGACCCAGGTAGTGCTGCCCAGGATGAAGAATGATATTGTGGATGTGTTCGAGGCCTGCGTGGACGGAACCCTGGATCAGATAGAGCTGGAATTTGAGGACAATGCAGCCGTATGTGTGGTTCTGGCATCAGACGGATACCCGGAGCATTATGATAAAGGATATAAGATAGACGGCCTGGACCGGTTTGACGGACAGGACGGGTATTATGTATTCCACGCCGGAAGCAGGTTCGATAAGGACGGGAATATAGTGACCAACGGCGGAAGGGTGCTGGGGGTTACAGCAAAAGGAAATACTCTGAAGGAAGCCAGGGAAAATGCTTATAAGGCAACGGAGTGGGTGGAATTTGGGAATAAGTATATGAGGCATGATATTGGTAAGGCGATTGATGAGGTTGGAGTTGTGATGTAGATGACATCCCCTGGTTTGGGCAGCAGACCAGGGGATTTTCTTTTTTCTGGAAGTTGTTTTACCCATGTCTGTTTAAGATTGCTTGAATGGGGATGGAGCATGGGACAGGATTATACATATGCACAGAAGGTACCGTTATGTTCTTTTGGATTGCTATGTGTTATAATTTATCTAAATTCATGTTTGTAAGGGAGGTAAAGAAATGTTTAGCACAAAAAAATTGCTATTTTTTTTAGTTGGCATTATTAGTGTTGTCAGCTTGTTCGCGTGTCAAAAAGCCAGCGCTAATCAATCAAATGTATCAGATACTGAGGAAACACAAAAAACCGTTCTTGAAATGGAAATGAATGCAAATTACAGTAATTCAGATCCGTTTGAGAATGGACGCTTATTTTGTGTGTCTGAGGATATAGAAACTTTAGACGCAGAGGTCTATTTTCAGATGGATGGTGAAAGGGGTATTGTGGAAATAAAAGATAGAAATGCAGATGAAGTTTTATGGAGCAATACATGGGATGAAAAAGTAAGTGGTGATACCATCACAGTTTCGCTCAATAATCTACAAAAAGAGAAAGAGTACGATGTGCGGTTTACTGGAACGAAAATAAATCATGCTGTTGTAAACGTTACTTTTGAAAGTGAGTTGGTTCAGGAGAAATCAAGACCTTCAAAATAAATGTCCGGCTTGCGTGGGGAGTTGGACAAATCGGTATTTGAAACGGAGATATTCTAAGGTCCCATAGGGCGGTCATTGGGCCAAGTCATTCGGGCAAGTCCATTTGGGTCAATCCATCTGGGCCAATCCATTTGGCCAACGAAGGGGTAGCAAATATCACTGTTCTGTGTGCGCACTTCGCGTGCCGTTTGCAGTCCGGCGGCTCCACTTCCTATTGTTTCCTTTTGTCTGGAATGTTGAAAAATAGACAAACAACTGATAAAAAGATGAGCAAACCTGATATGGAAAGGGCTTCCAAGCATCCGGCCGGATGTGGGGGCTCTTTTTTTATAAAAAATAGTGGTTAATTATGCACAATTAAAAACGAATGAAAGAACATATAATAGCAGTATTGACATGAGATTGACGAACCGCTTCCCAATGATATACGTACTAATGACTCTGCTATGTTAAAAAAACGATAATAAATTATAAAATTTTCATAAGTGTTGGAGCTCCAACACATCCCCCGAAAAAAACCTGTTATAATTTTAACTATCTTAAGGGAGGGATTGGTGGAACGAATATGAAGACTGAGGAAACGAAACTTACATTTTATGGTAACCAGGCGTTTGCCATGCTGCCGTTAGTGGGATATATACTGATCGGCGGGACATTTTCAGTTGGACTTCACTATTATTCCATGAAGGGCCTGTCCTTTGCAGCGGCGGTCTCCCTCTTTGCAGGCTTTTTCCTTTGCAGGGAGAAGGACAGATATTGGGACAGCGTGGTCCATGGTCTGGCCCAATATGGCAATTCCAGGCTGATATTTGTTTTTATGGTCATCGGCATTTTTTCCAAGCTGATGAATACAGGAGGGATTGGGGACGGGTTTATCTGGCTCAGCCTCAAGCTTGGGATTTCCAGAAGCGGATTCGTGGTATTTAGTTTCCTGGCCTCAGCCATGGTTTCCATGGGGGCAGGTGCACCGATTGCAGCCATGTTTGCAGTGATACCGATTTTCTATCCGCCGGGAATCCTGCTGGGAGCCAATCCGGCCATGCTGGCAGGGGCTTTGATTAGTGGTATTTTCTTTGGGGATGCAGTTTCACCAAGCTCACAGGTCATCAATACAACCGTGATGATACAGCATGACGGCGTGACGGGACAGCCCGCAGACCTGCTGGAGACCCTGAGGATGAGGACGCCCTACATCCTGGCGGCAGGCGGGTTATCCATGGTGGTTTATCTGATTTTTGGCGGACGCGGAGGCACCATGGGGGATATTTCCCAGATATCAGCCATGTCCTCACCCCAGGGACTTTGGATGCTGGTTCCGCTGGCAGTGCTGCTGCTTGTCTGTTTCAGGACCGGAAACCTGTTCATGGGATTGTCTTTTGCGATTGTGTCAGGATTCGCGGTGGGACTTCTGACAGGGGTTCTTGCTCCTTCCGATATTGTGGCCATTGACTATGGCACTTTGGGGCTCAAGGGAGTTATCTTTGAGGGAATCAGCGGAATGCTGGATGTGGTGGTTTCCACCATCCTGCTGTATGGACTGATAGCGGTGGCCGTGGATGGAGGTATGATGGAGCGGTGCTGTACCTGGCTTTTGCACAGGAATATCATGGGAACCACCCGCGGCGCTGAGGCCGTACTGACAGCCGGAATCGTCATTACCAATATACTTCTGGCGGGCTGTGTGCTGCCGTCCATCCTGATGTTCGGCGGTATGGCGGACAGGATTGGGCAGGAAAGCGGCATATCCCCGGAACGCAGGAGCATTCTCCTGACAGCCAATGCCACCAACTTCAGCGCCATTATTCCTATTAACAGTGCATTTGTCATGGGCAGTGTGACAATTATCAATGAGATGGTGCAGAAGCATAGTTATCTTCCAACGGTGTCCCCATTCCAGATTTTCAGTGCGGCATTTTACTGCCTGTTCCTTACGGGAATCTGTGTGATCTGGGTGGCTTTGGGAGAAAGGGCTGGAAAGGGCGGACATCAAAAGGCACAGGAGATTTCCACGGTAAAGGGGAGCTGAAGCAGAGAATGATATGAACCAGAAAATGATGTGAACCAAAATCGTGTTTTGTGATAGAAAGGAGAGTTGGTTATGGACTCAGTATATGATCTTATTATTGTTGGCGGCGGACCGGCAGGGCTGTCAGCAGCCATTTATGCCGGACGTTCCGAGCGCAGGACACTGCTGCTGGAAAAGGGCAGCTACGGCGGAAGGATTAATGATACGTATGAAATCAGGAATTATCCGGGGACGAAAGCGGACAGCGGGCAGCACCTGATGGAACTGTTCAGGGAACACGCGGCCGGCCATCCCACGGTAGAACTTAAGCGCACCACCGTGACAGGGGTCCGGAAAGAGGACGATACATTCATTGTGGAGACAAAGCGGCGGGGGGATTTCATGGCACGCAGCGTCATCCTGGATCTGGGCACCAGGCCCAGGGAACTCAATATCAAGGGCGAGAAGGAATTTACCGGGCATGGGGTTGCTTACTGTGCGACCTGCGATGCGGAATTCTTCAAGGGAAAGGAAATCTATGTGCTGGGAGCCGGTGACCAGGCCATTGAGGAATCGGATTATCTGACCGGCTTTGCATCCAAGGTGACCATAGTAGTGCTTCATGAAGAAGGACATCTGGACTGTAACGAGGTTGCGGCCGAGCATGCGTATAAGAACCCGAAGATTGATTTTGTGTGGAGTTCCACGGTACAGGAAATAAAGGGAAGCGACCATGTGGAGTCACTGGTATTAAAGAATGTTGACACAGGCCGGGAAACAGAGGTGAAGGCGGACGGTTTGTTCCTGTTTGTGGGCATGGTGCCCCAGACCGGACTGGTGAAGGACATGGTGGACTGCGACAAGGCCGGTTACATTAAGGTCAATGAGAAAATGGAGACTAATGTGCCGGGACTTTATGCGGCGGGCGATTGTACCCAGACATTCCTGCGTCAGGTAGTTACCTCGGCGGCAGACGGCGCGGTGGCGGCAGTTGCATCGGAGCGCTATGTTAAGGAACTGGAACAGATACAGGGAATCCTGGGGCCGGATTCGGGTAGGACCGTATTTTTATTCTACAACCCGTACAGCAATGAGGAGATTGAGAAGACCGCCCAGCTGGAACAGGAGTTAAGCGGACAGTGGAAGGTATACAGGCAGGACGTCACAAGGCAGAACCTGCTCTACAACAGCCTGAAGCTGGAACGGACGGTTGCGGGGGCATTTTACGATAACGGAAAGCTGGTTGAAATCAAACAGGCTTTTTAACAAATAATAATAATTAAATGGAGGATATGAATTATGGGACAGCCACTTGTTTTTCCACACGGAGTCACTGTTTACAACCCTGAAAAATGCTGGAGCGGTTATACGATTGTTCCGTTAATCAATGATGGTGTGTTATTGTTTGACATGAACGGCAACGAGGTAAGGCGCTGGAATATGCACGCCATGCCGCCAAAGCTTCTTCCCGGCGGATATGTGATGGGTCTTTCCGGATACCGCCATCCTGACTATGGCATGCAGGACGGGGTCAATCTGATTGAGATTGACTATGACGGCAATATTGTATGGGAATTTGACCATTTTGAAAATATCGACGACCCAGGCAGGGACCACAGATGGATGGCGCGCCAGCATCATGATTACCAGAGGGAGGGCAATCCGGTTGGTTATTACGTACCCGGAATGGATGCAAAGCCCCTTTCAGGCAACACTCTGATCCTGGTCCACCAGACCATCCACAATCCCAAGATTTCCGATAAAAAACTGCTGGATGACGCCATGATTGAAGTGGACTGGGATGGAAATATCCTATGGAAATGGTCCATCAGCGAGCATTTTGACGAACTGGGATTTGACGAGGCCGCCAAGAATGTGCTGTTCCGCGACCCCAACCTGCGCGCATCAGACGGCGGTGTGGGCGATTACCTGCATGTGAACTGCATGAGCTATCTGGGACCCAATAAATGGTATGACCAGGGAGATATGCGTTTTAAGCCGGACAACATAATCTTTGACTGCCGGGAAGCCAATATCCTGGCAATCCTGGATAAGGAAACCGGAAAGATTGTATGGCGGATCGGACCTGATTTTAATGCAACGCCGGAGCTTAAGAAGCTGGGATGGATTATCGGACAGCATCATTTCCACATGATTCCCAAGGGTCTGCCGGGCGAAGGCAACCTGATGGTCTTTGATAATGGCGGCTGGGGCGGTTACGGGACACCAAACCCATCCTCTCCAATCGGCATCAAACATGCATTGAGGGATTACAGCCGTGTGCTGGAGTTCAATCCTGTTACACTGGAAGTGGTATGGAAACTGACTCCCAAGGAACTGGGCCATGCGATTCCCACGGATGCCAGCAAATTCTACAGCCCCTATGTCAGCAGCGCACAGCGCCTTCCCAACGGCAATACCCTGGTAACCGAAGGCTCAGACGGCAGGCTCATCGAGGTAACACCGGACCATGAGATTGTTTGGGAGTGGATTTCACCGTATTACACGCACAATGAAAAGGGGCCCAGGAACAATATGATTTACAGGGCCTACCGTTACCCCTACAGTTATGTGCCGCAGGAGCCGGTTCCGGCAGAGGTACCGATTGAGCGCATTGATAATGTGACCTACCGTGTTCCGGGTGCAGGGGTGTTTGGAGCAAAAAAGGTGATTGATGTTGAGGGGACTTTGCCGTATTATCAGGATGTGGCGCTCTGTGTGGCAACGGATGATGAGGAAGACCTGTCACAGAGGGAAAAGGTCTTTGAAGTGGATACGCAGGTATTCCATCCCGTCGGCGCGGCCAACTGGAAGGATGAGGTACTGGCAGTGGAGGATAAACCGGTCCTGGTACTGTTCGGCGCAGAACGCTGCGTTCACTGCAAGGCCCTGCACCCTGTGCTGGAAGAAGCCCTGAAGGAAGAATATGACGGGGCATACGAAATTCGTTATGTGGATGTGGATGCCAACCAGGATCTGGTGGACACCTACAATGTGGGAGGTATTCCGGTCGTAGTCATATTCAGGAATGGAAAGGAAGTACTGAGGTTTAACGGCGAGATGGATTATGACGATCTGTGTGATATCCTGGACCGCCCATTGGAAAAAGCCTGAACCTGCCATAAGCAGTGATAGAAAAGCCAGAATGCCAATATATTCGGCCATGTCCACAACAATCCCATGGATGCGGATGTGTCTGAACAGAGTTATATATAGATATGCGGTCCGCTTATTTCCGGCGGGCCGCATATTTATTCAGCATGCACAGCATTGGGCGGCGCATGGGAAGCCCCTCTTTTTCGTGCATGCTTAATCCGTTATCCGACAATGGATTCCGTTATGTTCTTTTGGACTGCAATGTGGTATAATTTACCTGAATTGAAAGTTATAGCAGCGTTTATTTATATGTTACGAGGAAGTAATGATATGGAAAAGAAGATTGTGTTTAAGTATCACCCCAACGTATATGATAACGATATTATTGAACATGAAAACGGTGTCTGTCAGTGTTGTGGAAAAGAAGTGAATGAATACTGCAGTACTATGTATTGTATAGATGATGTTCATTGTATCTGCCTGGAGTGTATATCAGACGGGAAAGCGGCAGAAAAATTCGAGGGTGTTTTTATTCGGGATGCGGAAAGTGGCTTGGTTTCCGACCCTCAAAAAACAGAGGAATTGTTTAAGCGGACTCCGGGATATGCAAGCTGGCAGGGTGAATACTGGCTGGCTTGTTGTAATGATTATTGTGCATTTATCGGTGATGTTGGAACAGAAGAGTTAGAGCGGATGGGCATCGCGGATGAGGTTTTTGCCGAATACGATGCCCGTGATGAGTTTGACAATGCACGGGAGTATTTGGAAAAGAGCGGCAGCTTGGCCGGATATCTATTTCGGTGTCTGCACTGTGGAACATATCATTTGTGGGTAGATGCTGACTGAATAGTTTCGGTGGATATCAAAATAGATAACATAAAAACGGGAAATTATCTTATTGCAGATTCTTTTCCGTTTTTTGCGTACTGCGAACTCTTCTTTCACTTAAAGGTCCGGCTCTACCAATTGGTATTCCTGAAGTTTATGGGTCTGGAAGCGTATAGGATTAAATTGAAAATTGACCATTCCTACTCCGGAAAATGGGCTTTAGACATAAATAAATTCAGAATAATGTAAGTTTGAAATGCTTTTTGAAATGGTTTTCCTGTATAATGGTTATAATTGGAAAAATAGACGCTAAAAGGCGGTACCATAGATGAATGAGATAAACAAAAATAACCTGGCGGTCAGGAATACATTATATGCCCGGACGCTGGGAACACTGGAGATACTTTATAATGGAGAGCCGTGGGAGCTGCCGATGTCGGTTAAGGGAAAGGTGATGCAGCTTTTCCTGCTCCTGATATGGGCTGGAGAAAATGGAATCAGCCGCGTAAAGCTTCAGGATTTTCTTTATGACAGAAGAAGTACGGATGCTGCAAACGCGCTTAGAATTACAACAACACGTCTGAGAAAAATACTTTCCCAGTCTGTTCTGCCTTTGGGAGAATATGTGGTGGTCGAAAAAAATACATATTATTTGAAAATGGGGAGAGCGGGGGGAGAATTTGAACTCCAGATGGACGCCGCTCTCATGGAAGATTATTATAACCGGGCCATGGAAACAGAAGATGAAGCTGCACGCCAGCTGCTTCTGGAACAGGCCTGCCGTCTTTACGGCGGAGAATTCCTTCCTGTTCTGTCCGGCGAGGTGTGGGCGGAATCTCTTCGGAGCCATTACCAGGATATTTATTTCAAAGGCGTGAGGGAAGCCTGCCGCCTGATGAAGAACCATCGGGACCATCAGAAGATTGTGAGGCTGTGCGATGCTGCAACTGCGGCCTATCCCCTGGCAGAGTGGGCGGAGCAAAAGATCGGAGCTTTGTTGGCGTTAAAGCGGTATGGAGATGCATTAAAGACATATGATTATGTAACACAAACGCTGCTTGACGAGACCGGCAGCATTCCCCCGGATCACGTGCTGGCGTATTTCAAACAGATTGGCAGCCAGATAGAGCATGTGAATGGCGGTCTGAAAGAGATCAGGGGGAATCTTGAGGAAAGGGAGTGGTCGGCCGGATCGTATTATTGTACTTATCCGGGATTTGTTGACTGCTTCCGTATGGTTATCCGGTCCGTGGAGCGGGGGAAACGCAGGGGATTTCTGATTGTATGCACGGTCCGGGACGGGAAAGATTGTCCGGTAGAGGATGGCGGGAAGCTTCAGGAGTATGAGGACGCTCTGTGTGAAGTGGTCCACAGTACCCTTCGCAGAGGAGACGTTTATACAAAGTACGGACCGGATCAGATTCTGATTCTGGCAAACGAACTGCGGGAAGATAAATGCCGCATTGTTGAAAACCGTATTGTATCCGGGATGCGCAGAAGGTATGGGCAAAAGGTAAGTCTGCATATAGAAAACGTGAATCTGAAGGATTGGTGTCCGGGGACAGAAAAAGGAAAAGAAGATAACAGGCGTGAAAAAACTGTAAGGAGAAGGCCATGACCGCGCAGAAGCGGCAGGAGTCCTTTGGGGATATGATGTCGGTGGCTTTGGAAACAGCGTGGAATACATTGGTATAAGCACCGTGCGTGTCTGTGTAAAATGGACAGGCAGATTTTTGCTTGGGCGGTCATTCTGTGCATATAGAAATAGCAAGGGAATCTTGAAAAAGGTTCCCTTTTGGTTACATTTCAGTCACATATTGGAAAAAGCTGAAAATAGACACGAAAAGGTGTTTCTTTGAAATGCTTTTTGAAATACCCTCTCCTATATTATATTACCATGAGTTGAGTAAAGGGTTGTATTTGTAAATATCAGGAGGTACTGGTTATGATAAAGAAAAATGTTATGAAAAAGCATTCACGCCATGCGGCGCTGCTGACAGCCATCGTGCTTGCTTTTTCTAATGTCGGCACATGTTTGAATGTGTCTCTGGCTCAGGAGATTACCAGTGAAGGCGGAAGCGACAGCACAGGAGGAAGCGGGAGTGACAGCTTGGGAGGAAGCGATAGCCCCGGTGGAAGCGATAGCACAGGTGGAAGCAGTAGTTCCGGTGGAAGCCACAGTTCCAGCGGAAGCCACAGTTCCAGTGGAAGCGACAGTTCCGATGGAAGCGGCAGTTCCGATGGAAGCGGCAGTTCCGGCGGAAGCGACAGTTCCGGCGGAAGCGACAGCACAGGTGGAAGCGATAGCTCAAGTGGTAACGGGAGCGGAGAAGGAACCGGAAGCGAAGGGGACGGCGGAGAGACCGCCGGAGGCGAGAACGGAGAAGGAACCGGAAGCGAAGGAGAGGGCGGAGAAAACGCCGGAGGCGAGAGCGGAGAAGGAACCGGAAGCGAAGGAGAAGGCGGAGAGACCGCCGGAGGCGAGAGCGGAGAAGGAACCGGAAGCGAAGGGGAAGGCGGAGAAAGCGCCGGAGGCGAGAGCGGAGAAGGAACCGGAAGTGAAGGGGAAGGCGGAGAAAACGCCGGAGGCGAGAGCGGAGAAGGAACCGGAAACAAAGGGGAAGGCGCAGAAGATCCTGGAGTCGAAGGAGAAGAAAACGTCAATGGAGAAACAGGTGGCGTAGCAGCTGGCGGGGCGGCAGCTGGAGACCTGGCAGACAAAGAGGAAAAAGAGAAGGAATTTACAATCACCTATACGGTAAATCCGGAGGGTGCAGCTGAGGTTGAGGGTGAAACCTTAATACAGGAAGGTGAGGAGCTATCTTTCACGGTTAAACCTGTGGATGGTTATGCGATTCAGATTGTAACAGCCAATGGATACGAGCTGGCTGCTGAAGCAGAAGAGGATACGGAGGAAGACAGCGGGCTGGCCGGTATGGCAACGTATGTAGTAACGGATATTGAGGAGAATCTGGATATTGAGGTTGAACTTCTCGAACCAGAGGAGACGGTTTCTGATACAGCAGCATTTATGGCAGAGATTGACGGAATTACAATTTCAGTGGAGCCATTGGATGGTGAATTTGACGCTTCGGTAAAATCGTTATCTGCAATTGCTATTGATGATGAAGATACCAGTTCTGTTATTAAAGGAAAATGTGCAGCGGATGGTTACGGGTCGGTTGAAGTAAGGGTATTTGACATAACTCTGGAGGATGAAAATGGACAGCCGGTTCAACCGGGATGTAATGTAAAGGTTTCATTTTCCGGCCTGGATATTCCAGAATCAGTTTCAAATGAGCGATCTGTAGAATCAGATAAAATTAACGTGTTTCACCTTGAGGATCAGGAAAATGATCTAAAAGTTAATGATATAAAATGTGATGTAAATGAAGGAGAGGGGACGGTTGCATTTGAAACCAGCCATTTTTCGGTATTTGCAATAGCATATCCGGATGGCAACGAATTCGGACATAGATATGTGCCAACATCATATTTATCATCTACAAGCACATTTGAGTATAGAAATAATTCAGAATATATAGTAATTGATACAACAAATAGTACTTTGAATAAAGTGCAGGGTGGGTATGATCTTACCGTAGATGCTGCAATCGCAGAAGATGCAGAGGGACCACTTACATTTGTGTTGAGTGACGCTTTTATGGAAGCAATGCGCAAATTTGGGGCGGACGATGGAGTCATGCCAACGTATAAATTTAATTTAAATTTAAACCTGACTAATAATTCAAAAATAAAGTATTTATATGAGGCAAACAGCCTATCGGTTCAAACGCCGGAATCAAATGTTGACACATCCTTTTCAGGAATGGATGTGACGATCAAAGGATTTGACGGACAGATAATTGACCGTACTTATGGAGCATACCGGGTTCAAAACAATGCAATAAAAGAGCTGTTTGGCAAAACAAAAATAAGTTTTGAAGACATGCTGACTATTTACGATGTCTTATATGAAAAAGGTTATGATGGCGATTATCCTTTAACGGATTATTATAAGAATTACTATCACACAGATGATTTAAGTACTGTATTTGGCAATTTATCAATGGAAAGTGTGGGTAATAACGGCACATTTGATTTAAGCGGTACAATTGATGAAGTAGCAGCTAAGTATGACGGTACTTATCCCTACTTTGACTTCGCTAATATTTTCACATCAAAAAGTAAACTTGAAGCGCGGCTTTATGAGGTGGAACCGGAGCTTGGAGGCCTTTTATATGACACTTTTTATAAGGAATTATTTGGTGTGACATTTGGTGAGAGAACCGGATATGATACACCCCTTGCACTGTTTATGGATCATGATACCAGCGAATGGCAGAGCGCGGATGCAAGTTTCGCAGATACACTCGGCGATGGATTATCCAGCGGGGAAAGCTGTGACTTTACTCTGGGAATGTTTTTCCATCCCAGAATGGGAAATGCATATCAGGGTTACAATTGTGGATACTATGCTGCAATTACTTTAGTACCAGAAAACACCACCCCTCCGAACCCTCCGACTCCCCCATCCGGCGGAGGCACCAGTGGTGGAGGCGGAGGAGGTACCACCCCGGGCGGGCATCGCGCGACACCGGATACCAACGGACCTGGTGTTACCATTGAACCGGAAGCAGTTCCCTTAGCGCCTCTTCCCGAAGGAGTTACCATTGAACCGGGAGAAGTTCCGTTGGCGCCTCTTCCCAAGACAGGGCAGAATCCAATGGCACAGTGGGTATGTCTGATGTCAGGACTTATGCTTGGCCTGTATGGCTTCCTTGGCAGAAAAAGAGGGGATGACAATGAAAAATAAATGGATAAGCAGTGCAAAATTTAATTTTGGAAGTAGCTTTTAGAAAATAAAACATGGAATATGGAAATCCTGTAAAGACTGTCAGCCTTTACAGGATTTTTAATGGAATGACACTGTTCTTCTGGTGGCAGTCCTGTGGGCCTTGTACTTCATACTGTGTTGGATGATGAAAATGATTCCGGACACCCATCCCCTTATGCGGGATGGAAACAAGGGGAGGTGGGCCTGGCTGGCATTCCTGTCCGTGGGAATTATCCTGACCGGCTTTGTCCTTTATGATGTGAATGTCTGTGGAAATGCAGGGAACTACGGCGGATTGGCACAGTATCTGACGATCAATGACGACTGGGGAACGCATCGCTGGTACATATGGAGAATCGGTATGGAAAGTTATGGGAAGTTTCCCTTTAAACAGAAAATATTTGGTGCAGGACCGGATACATATGGGGCGGTTGTCATGGAAAACCATTATGATGAAATGGTAATGCGCTATGGGGAATTTTTTGACAGCGCTCATAATGAATATCTTCAATATCTGGTGACGGTTGGTTTGGCCGGACTTGTGGCCTATCTGGCATTACTGGTTACATCCATCCGGAAAATGATTCGTTTATCCGGAAAACGGCCCTATGTAATGGCAATTGCCTTTGCCGTAATCTGTTATGCTGCCCAGGCATCAGTCAACATCAGCGTTCCTATCGTGACACCTGTCATGCTGATGCTGCTGGCAATGGGAGTATCCGGGGAGGATGAGGCCGATAAAGAAATTTCGTAAATCAGTAAACTTTTAAAACCAACATAAAAGTGCCACATGCCGGGGAACTGAGGGGCTCATAGCCAAAGGCCGGAAAGAATGAATTACGCCAGTCCAGGATACCCCCTTGAGTATAATCATTGGAATGACAAAAATAGCGGCTACACATTTGGATGATTCCAACAGGATAGAGGACTGTCTTTCTAAAATTACATTTTCTTCCCGACATCTGATGACAATTATCAACGATGTGTTGGATATGTCTAAGATAGAAGAAGGAAAACTCTCCGTAAACCACGAACCTTTTCAACTACAACAGTTGCTGGAACCGCTTGTAGCTACCATTTATGCCCAAGCAGAAGAGCAGGGATTGAAATTTGAATGTGGTATAAAAAACGTTCCGGAAGCAGTGTATATTGGGGATTGTATGCGTATCAACCAGATTCTCCTTAATCTCCTCTCCAATTCAATTAAATTCACTCCAAAAGGCGGTGTGGTTCATCTGGAAGTAAACCCAGCACCTGTTGTTGATGGAAAAACCCATCTCCAGTTCATAACCAAAGATACAGGGATTGGTATGAGCGATGAATACCTGAAACGTATATTTAAACCATTTGAGCAGGCCGACAGCGGCACTTCCCGAAAATATGGCGGAACAGGTCTTGGGATGGCTATTACTTATAATCTGGTTAAATTACTGGGCGGTTCCATACAGGTTGAAAGCAAACTGGGTGAAGGAACTACCTGTACGGTTGTTCTGCCTGTCGATGTACCAAACGAAGGAAAACATAAAAAATGGGAATGGGAGCCTCTCAAAGTGCTGGTTGCAGACCCCGATGAGGACAACTGTAATTATGCTTCCATGCTTCTGAATAGAATGGGTATTCATGCAGACTGTGTAAGTGAAGGACATGAGGCTTTACAGAGGGTGTTTAATGCCCACAAAGCATTACAGGATTATGATATCTGCATGATTGATTGGAAAATGTCATATGTGGATGGTATAGAGGTAATACGCTGTATTCGCGAAAAAATTGGTCCGAAGAAACCAGACATTATAATCTCTACCTACAATTGGGCTGAAATTGAGGACAAAGCAAGGTCAGACGGAGCAAATGCGTTTATCTTAAAACCGTTGTTTGAATCAAGCCTTTATGACATATTAGTATCGCTGACAAAGAATATACTTGGGCAGGAGCCAGAACAGATAGCTCAGTTCATTCCTCCGGAGTTTCCGGGCAGACATTTTCTGCTGGTAGAAGATAATATACTAAACAGAGAAATTGCCATGGAAATCCTTAAGGTGACTGGTGCCGAGATAGACTGTGCTGAAAATGGAAAAGAGGCGCTGGATATATTCCTTGCATCCCCTGGTGGCTATTACGATTTAATTTTAATGGATATACAAATGCCTGTTATAGACGGTTATGAAGCAACAAAGCAATTGCGTGCCAGTAGCCATCCTGATGCTGAACGTGTGCCTGTCATAGCAATGACAGCTAATGCATTTAAAGAGGATGTGGAACATGCATTGGCTGCCGGGATGAATGGACATTTGGCAAAGCCCATTAATGTGGAAATCTTTTATGATACATTAGTATCAAAGCTGAGGTAGACAAAAGTATGATTGTCTACCTTAGAAAGAATCTCATTTAAGCTATACCAAGAGAAAAGGCGGACAGGTGAAAAATAGTTGAGATAAAAAGGAAATACAATCTATCATAATGAGTAATTATTTGAGTCTGTGAAAGTTTTTCTGTAATTAAAGATTTATAAGGTCTTCTATGATAAAATAAAAAGGCTCTTTGTCAATAGTTGGGGTGGGATTTGTTAAAATCCCGCCCCAATTCTAT
>OLVT01000891.1_pt1 | contig 29823 bp, 52 predicted proteins | sample 1673241 | NCBI WGS metagenome assembly OLVT01 (sample SAMEA3178936, study PRJEB25190) | human gut metagenome | biome: human gut; feature: human-associated habitat; material: faeces | place: Austria | collected 2013 | reverse complement strand
ACATCAAGATTTTACGCTGTTTTACGTTTTCAATAGGTTCTTCCTCGTGCGTAACGGTTACACCTAATTCTGTTAAAGCCTCGTCACCGATTGACAATGGGATGAATACACCGTCTTTGCCCAACGCTTCGGAAAGCTCATATAAATTAGAGCATGTCTGCTCTTTGTATGTATAAGTTGTTTGCATTAAATCACCGCCTTAGTTAAACGCGATTTCGACTTTATATTTTTTGCCCACATTAGCAGCGGTAAAAAACCTTGACAAATCAGACGGCACTTTATTTGGGCTTATATAAAAGCCGGGGACATGGCTTGCGTATGGCACATCAAGTGTGATTGTACCCGTCCTGCCTGTATCAAGCTCGGTCACGTTAACGGTAACGTTATATGAGCCGTTTGTAACGCCGTCGACGTTAAATGCTAAGTCAAGATAACCGCTATAATAGCATAGCATTACAAGAGTCACAGCCTTGCCATCGTGCATCAGCTCACCCTCAATCTCGCCAAAGTTGGCATAGTAGCGGCTGTAACCATACTGATAACCGCTACTGCCCATTGTCATTGTTAATGCAGCGTTTTTAGCCGCGGCTCGCATAAATAACCTATTAAGTCCCATGCTGTCACCTCTACGATAGTTTGGATGCCTGTACAATGCAGGTTGTGGAGTTGTCCAAACGGCTTATAAAAACGTTAAGCAACAGTCCTGCGCTTGTGATAGCTACATCTGATGCATTGCCGATATAGCTGATAGCGCCGTCAATGTTGATGCTCAGCGCATAATCAGCATCTGCATTTATGCGTGCCGTAAACACAGTTGCTTGACCGTTGGCAAGGTTGCCAGCAATGCTGTTGAGGTCAAGCGTAAAATTGCCTGTTGCGGTATACACGGCAGTTGATGCTGTCGGTGTAGCCGATGTACCGCTGACAGATGATGCCGCATAATGCTCATACGTGATGCCGATTTTTTTAAAATCTTGCTCCGCTGTCCATGTGTTTTGCCCGGATGTTTTAACATAGCCTGCGTCATTAGTAAATGATGATACGTTTGTAGGAATAGCTGACTGTACAAACTCCGTTGTCGCTATCTGAGTAGTGTTCGTTCCAACAGCCGCAGTAGGTGCGGTCGGTGTTCCTGTCAGTTGTGCCCCACCATTCCATCCGTTTCCGTTAATATTACCAACTAAAACAGCTCCAGACTTTGTACCTGTTAGGCATTTGTAGAAATTCCAGTTCGGGTCATATTCATAAAAATCTACAGAATCATGACCTGAATAGCCGAAGTCTATAGCATGGTAATAGGAGTTAGCATCATCCTCGCCCCTAAATTTTCTACACTGGAAATAACTGGTTGCCCCTGTACCAGTCTGGAAATTAGTCGCTGTGATGCCCCCGGTGACTGTGCCGCCTGTTAACGGCAGGTAATTACCTGTTGCGCCGCTACCCTGTTCACCCTTCTCGCCTTTCGCACCTTGCGGAATAGTAAAATTAAGCACCGCCGCCGATGCAGTACCGCTGTTGGTAACTGTTGCCGCTGTTCCTGCCGCACCAGTGGTAACAGTACCTACTTTAATTGTAGCTGCCGTACCTGCTGCACCTGTTGCACCTTGGATACCTTGCGGGCCTTGCAGACCTTGCAAACCTTGTTCGCCCTGTAAACCTTGCGGCCCTCTTTCGCCTGTATCGCCTTTAGGCCCAGTATCGCCCTTTGGGCCTTTCAGTGCAGCTAACTGCTCCTGCGTAAAATCCGCATAAGTGAAAGCATCGCCCTTAGCTCCCTGTGGGCCTGTTGCACCTCTTTCGCCTGTTGCGCCCTGTAAGCCTTGCTCGCCACGTAAACCTTGTGGCCCTGTGTCACCTTTATCACCTTTAGGGCCTTGAATGTTGCCGCAGTCAATCCATTCTGTGCCAGACCACGCATAGAGGTTAACGCCTACCATATAAGCGTCACCCTCGTTTCCCTTAGGATGTGCAGCAATTAAAGCGGACAACGAATCATATCTGCCCTTAATGGTAACGCCTGTGCCTTGTTCGCCTTTGTCACCCTTTGGGCCTTGCGGGCCTGTTGCTCCCTGTGGGCCTCTCTCACCTTGTGGGCCTGTCGCACCTGTTGCATCTTGCAAGCCACGCAGACCACGTTCACCTTGCGGCCCTCTTTCGCCTGTGTCACCTTTAGGGCCTTGCTCACCTCGCGGGCCTGTGTTACCTGTATCGCCTTTAGGGCCTTTTAAATTGGCAAGCTGCGCCGCAGTGAAATCAGTGTATTTAAAAGCATCGCCCTTATCACCTTTTTCACCACGCAGACCTTGCAAACCTTGTGGCCCTTGCTCGCCACGTTCACCCTTAGGGCCTATATCGCCCTTGACACCTTGCTCGCCCTTTTCGCCACGCTCGCCTTTTACGCTTATCGGAGCAGGATTATCCAGCCCAGCTTTGTTCGTCCATGTCATTACGCCGTCAGCATCTACGGACGGGACAAAGACGTTGACGTTCTCGCTATATTCTTTAGCCTTATCAGCGTACCCTTTGGCGGCTTTCTCGCTTGTAGCGGCGTTCTGTGCGCTCTCAACAGCCTTGTCAATCTCAATGCCTACGCTTGCCGCCTTATCTGCATACTCTTTCGCTTTGTCGGCGTAATCCTTTACGCTTGCCAACGTATCGACAAGAAATGTGTTAGTCAGTCTTGTTTCTGAGCCTGTTGGGTTTTCTTCAAACTCGTTGCTACTGACCCGCACCGCCTTGTCACTCGTTGTTGCAATAACATCTCCTGCGGTTTCCTTGCCTACTACAGTAAGCTGAAACTGTCCCGATGTTCTCGCACATTCGTAGGGAACGATGCACTTGCCGTCTACGATAGCAACTTCATAGGTTTTGTTGTCCCTAGCGAACAGTGCATATTTGTCGATGCCGTCCCAATCGTCGGAGAACGTGAACAGCAACTGCACGAAGTTCTTGCTTCCTTCTGTTACGTAAGCGTCTGACGTTCTTGTCAGCCGCATACCGTCAATTTCAAATTCTATCTGCATTGTTTCACCTCGCTTATTTATCGACAATGTTTGCGGTCATAGCGTTTATTGTTTTGCTCCACTCAAATTTGATGCCGTCAACAGTATCGTTGATTGTAGCACCTACGAATTTCAGCGTGTACTCTTTGCGCGGAGTTACTTCTACAACGCTACGCATATCGGTGTGTTCGGTTTCGCCGTCATCTTCTATGAAACTGTACGCCTCGCCATATCCCCATACTGTATTGTTAGCAGTATTTGTTACACTGCAACTGTACTGTACTTCTTCTCCCGGGGGAACGTCAGCATTATTCACTGTTGCTGTGAGCAGTAATTTAGTGATGCCAGCAGGAACAGCAAATGTTTCCGTGCCGTTGTCTTCAGTGGTAAACACCTTGCTGCCCTCGACGATGCTATACAATGCTACATTGGTTACGCCGTTAGCAACATAGGTTACAGTTATTTTAGTGCTATCATTGCCATAAGCTACAACGTAATCGCCTGTATGTTTATCAATGCCACCGATTGCAATTTTGCCATCAGCATCAGTTGTCATTGCTTCGCCGTTGACTGTAACTGTATCGTTTGCCACCGATTTGCCGTCATACAATATGCGCAGATAGCAAGTAATGCTGGCGGGTTGAATCTCAATCGTAGTTACAACGCCGTCAGTATAGTTGACTACCGCTTTGGTAGTCGGAGCAGTGCCGTAAGCGAATGTGTGCTCTTTTGAGCCGTTGCCGCTCATTTCGATTATTCCGTTTAAGTTGGTAGTATACTCAACGCCGTCAACTATTATTGTCGTTGCCGCCAACGGCTTGCCGTCATAGTTAATCAGGACTTGTACAGTCACTTCCGCCGTGTAGGTGTTTGTACTGCCGTCGGTTACAAGGAACATTGCATATCCTCTAGCTATTTTAGAGGTTGTGGCAGAATATTTGTGATAAGCCTTTGTAACACTTGCGGCGCAACAAGCTCTAGCTATATCATTCCTGCCGTTATATAAAGTTTCCCACGGCCCGTGCTCGCCTGTGTTAAGTTTCATCTGCCATAAAATCCTTATGAAAGCTCTTGTTTGCCCAGCTTCAAATCTGCCAGCCAACACTAAGTTCTTTTTTTCGCTCGGCATTGCTCCTGTAACAGTATAAGTTGTTTCTGCCAACTTATTCTCACCAACATATAATTGAGCAGTAACCGTTCTTTTGGAGTTGTCATAGCTTGTGTGCCCACGATTTGCATTCGGATAATCAGTATTAACACTGCCATTTACATATCCGCCGGAACTTCCGTTATCTTCATTTCCGTGCTCATAATGCGCTAACGGATTTTTTATATCTAAAACTAAACTTAGCTCAATATAATTAGCAGTTTCCGGGAATGTTACATCCATTACATCGCTTGATACTTCAAAGTCATAAGAGTAACTATAATGTCCGTACCAATACTGTTCCATTTTCAGCACATTGTAAATGCTAGTATTATCTGTACGTTCATCGTTATTTACGCCGTATGAGCCTTCGTCTAATCGCAAGTAGTTGTTGACTTTAAAGCCGTTTACAGTAACGTCTGTTGCTTCACATACAAGGTAAAATGTAGCGGCAGGATAGCTCTCATCGTTGATTTTAATTGTCATTGGTGACATTAAAACGCTCGGAGGTGTAGGCCACGGAGCAGCGAATCTAATGTACTGCCCATCATATGCCTTGCCGATAATCATCTTTTTAACCTGTGCATATGTAATGCCGTGAGCATCAATATAGTTAATGCCCTCTTGATTAAACAAGGTATATGAGCCGTCGTTACTGCTTAATCTCAATCCCTCTTGGCTCAGTTTGACGTTACCGCCTGTAATCGTCAAAGCTCCTGTCAAGTCGATGTTGGCTGCCGCAAAGTGCTTGCCTGTTATCGTATTCGCCGCTATCTTATCACCAATAACACTTCCTGCCTGTATAGCATCAGAAGTTACACTGTCAGCGGCAAGCTTCTCTGCAGTAATAGCTCCTGCTTCAATTTTGTCGGCTGTCACCGCTCCTGCCCCGATTTTAGTCGATGTGATAGCGTTAGCCTGTATCTTAGCAGATGATACTGAGTTAGCCTTTAAATGCTCCAGTGCGATACTGTCAGCGGCTATCATGCCGCCTACGATAACATTATTGTCAAACACTGTATCGCCTGTGATATGCACCTTTTTGCCGTCGATTACAATGCCTTCGGTAGATACGTTAATAGCATTGATAACGCCGTCTTTTTTTACGCAAAGCAGTATATCGTCTTGCAGTTGGTTGATAGATGAGTAATTGCAGTCGGCAGGTTTTTTGTTCAGCTCTGTAACCACGCTTGTAATACTGTTAGCGTTTTGTACGATTGCTGAGCCTTGGCTATTAATCTGAGAACCTTGCTTGTCAACCTTTGTGACGATGCTAGTAATGTTGTCGGCGTTGGCTTGAATAGATGCCTTGTTGCCTTTCACGTCCTCTACAATAGCGGTAATGCTCTTGGTGTTCTGCTCGATAGAAGAAGTGTTACCCTTAACATCCATAGCGATTGTAGATATGCTGTTAGCATTTTGCTGAATAGCTGTGCCGTGGGTTTTTAAAGTACCCTCAGTATCGTCTACACGCTTAACCACACTCGTGATAGAGGCTGCGTTCTGCTCTATAGAAGAAGTATTGGTACTGATTACACCCTCGTTGACTGTTACTCTTTTGGCTAATACCGTAATATCAGTAGCAGTCTGCACGATAGCAGTACCCTGTGTGGTTACTGTTCCCTCTATGCCTTCTACTTTCTCGTTCAAGCCTTTTACTTTAGTCATAACGCTTGAAATGCTGTCAGTGTTCTGATGTATACCATTTGCATTAGCGTCAATCAGCTTGTTAGCCTCGTTAATAGCCGTGGTATTATTAGTAATCAGTTTTTTAGCCTCGTTAATAGCCGTGGTATTATCAGTAATCAGCTTTTTAGCCGCATTGATTGCCCCAGTATTATCGGTAATCAGATTTTTCAGTGCGTCGTTAATGCTAGGCTGATTGTTAGCCTTGTCGATAGCATCCTGCGTAAACTTATCAAATTTGGTGTAGTCAATGGTCGGTACTTGGCCTATATCAATGCCAGCTTTGCAGTCCGCTTCGCTTGTATCGCTCCATTCGCCGTCACCCAGCGGGTCGACAAAACAATACTTGACTGTGATATGCCCGATGAAGAAGAAGTAGATATACTCGCTGTTGGCTGTGAAGAAATCGTCCTCAACAGTTTCTTGGCTATCTTTAGTCTTAATGTGAATCTTGTAGCCTGTTGCGCCCAGCGGCAAGCCTTGCATTTTAATGCGCACGCCGTCAATCGTGCTTGTTAACTGCGGCGCAGTCGGCTTCTGCGGCAACGCCTTATTAAACTCATGCACGGCAGGTTCGCTATATTCACCGAAGATGTTTCGGATATACAGATACGCCGTGCCGCTTCTGACACCGGGATTGGCTCTGCTCCACGTTTCTCGTGTGCTGTCTAATCTCTTGTCATTCCAAACGCCGGGGTTCTGGTCTAACCTCAATTCAAAGAAATCTATGTATTCGTTAGGTTCAAACAGCCACTTCCACAGCGGGCCTTTCTCGTCCCACGTCAGCACAAACTGTGTCGGCGGGTTAGGGATATACTGACTGCCTTGGATTTTGATACTAGCTTGCGGAGCTGTGTCAAAATCGGCAGTGTTACCCTTGGTGTTTACCGCTACTACCTTGATATAGTACGTCAGGCCTGTTGTAGCGCCGCTGTAAACAAACTGCGTCCCGTTACTCTCTCCTGCCTTCTCCCATGCCTTGTCTTGAGCCGTGCGAAACCATACCTCGGCTTTAGCGTAGTTGGTTACAGTGGTCTTTACCCATGACACCTGTATAGAGTTGATTCTCACGCCGTCATTGATTGAATGTAGCTCCAATAACTGTACACTGCTGACGTGTCCCGGCTTTTCGCCTGCACTAGATGTGTTATCATCAATCTTTTTATTCAGATCTTCTTTGTACTTTATTAACGCTTTTTTCAGTGCAGCCACAAAAGGCTTGCCGTCACCGCTAACGTTGTTTGGTATATGTTGTATGAGCTTATCAACGTCCATCAGTAATACCCTCTTACAAAGTTGTCCTCACTGTTATTCGTACATCTGATAAGGTTCTCCACCTGCTCTGCTACGTTTGTCATTATCTGCATCTCCTGCGACATTTGGAACATAGCACCCATGCCTGCGCGGACTGCAGCATATTCAAAGATAGCTGTGTCAAAGTCATTATTGTATGGCGTAGAGTCTGCCAACGTCAGTTCCGGCTGTTGTTTGATGCCTATAATCTCATATGCGCAAGGTTCTTCCGGCAAAGGAAAGAACAGTATCTTGCTTCTGTTTAACAGACAATAGCAGTCTATGCGCCCGATGTTGGTTGAATCGTCAATAGCGTTAATGTTTGTCATGCGCACCTTTTTTCCATTGACACGCACGTCGACTAGCTGTTGGATGCTGCCAGACAGTTTAACTTCGTTCTGTCCCTTGTCTAACGTGCCACTAGCTAAAGTAGTAGCGATAAATTCGGGATTGACTGGCAAAATAATACGTCTGATAAACGCTATGCCGTCGCTGATGTAGTCCAGCAGTTCCTCATCCGTAAAACTGTTGCAGTCCTCATCCTTCATCGTTCGCCGCAGTCTTGCGATTAATGATTTAATCTCAATCATGATTTAAACTCCATAAAGAACAAAAAAGGGCAGGGGAATGTATCCCCGCCCTTATGCGATTAGTCGTTTGCAGAAGAAGTGATAATTTGTACAACGCCAAAGTCTTTTTCGTTGAATTTAGACTTGCCAAAGCCCATAATACCGCCAACAGCAAAGCCAACCTTGTTTTCGTAGTCGAAAGATTTCTCTTTCCAGAACGGCTCTTTACCGATAGCCTGCACGCCAGCTTGACAGCCTAACAGCAAAGCATGGCCAACCATAGCTTTAGAAGCACCGGTTTGAGTACGCTGCAAATTCTCGTACTCATGCAGTACTACGCCGTCCCATACGCCCAGCATACCGCTGAACAACGGGTTCTCAATGCCACGCTCAGCACAGTTGTACTGAGCTTGCAGCCATTTGGTGTCTTTCTTCAAGTCGCGCGCTTGGTACGGGTCAACCAGCAGAATGTAGTATTCTTTGCCGTTAACCTTCGGGCGGCGAATCTTAGGAGACATAGTTTTCGCTTTACGTGCTGCCGCAGAGATAAGGTCGGTGGTCAGCAGGTCAGTTGCAGTGATAGTTGCTTCCGCAGTGTTGGAACCTGCATACATAGCGTGGCTGGTGGTCGGGGAAGCAGTCAATGCTTTCACGATTTGGTTTTCGATGTACTCAGTCAGCCAGGTTTTCAAGCCATCCTTTGCTGCGGTGCGCAGGTCAAGAATAGTTTTCTGCTCTTCCATAGCACCCTCTAAGCGTACAGCGTGACGGAATTGGTTGATGGTTACACTGTAATCGTAGAATTGCAGTGCTTCTTCATTACCTTCCAACATAGCGTCGCCCATAATCGGGTCACCGGTAAGACGCATCATCAACGGAATAGTGATTTGGTCGCCCTTCTCTTTAGACAGTTGAGTAACCTTTTGAATGATAGAATCGGTAGAAGTACCGGTGAATTTAGCAAAGAAGTTGTCGCGCTGTGCTTCTTTCCAAAGTTGCGCTGCCCATACTTTCTTTACAAGGTTTGCCGGGACTTTAGTGTCGGCAAACATCTGCAAATAAAACTCGAATTTCATTTATTAGTCCTTTCCGCGGACTTTATTCCTCGTAATCACCGGGAGCAATTTGCTGTCCCATAATGCGCTTTAACACATTTGGTGGGATTTCGTCCATTCTGCCGCTATTGATGTAGTCGGTAATGGTTGGTGTATCCCATACAATATCGCCTTTAGTGCTGCCTCCCACTTCGGGAGCGGTAGGAAGTTTTGCCGCTTCTTGAATTTTTTTGTTTGGCTTGCTCGGTTTAGCCGCCGGTGCGGACCAGTCACCGAGTACGCTGTCCATAAAGTCTTTGACAAAGAAGTAATCGCCTGATGTACCTCTGCCAGAATCAAGACGGTCGATAGCTCCTTGTGCTGCCAACATAAAGCGTTCGCCGCGTTGCTGTGCGGCTTCGCAGACTTTGTTCCACTTTGCTTGATACTCCGGGTCGGCTCTGAATTGTTTAACCTTGTCGGTATACTCTGCGTATGTTTTTTGAATGTCATCAAAATAAGCCTGTTGCTTCTGCTGGTAGTCGACAACCTCTTTTCTAACATCGTTCATGTGCTGCACAGTGAGCGCGTCATAAGAGGCCTTTACGTCCGGGTCATCGCTATATTCCATATTCTCAATGTCTTCTTCAGTCAAATTGAGCTGCTTTGCGGCGCGGCGGCGTGCTTCGTTCGTCATGATCTTAATTTGGTCAGCATTAAAATCGCCAACATTCTGCGGAACGGCAGGTGCAGGGGTGGCCTGCTGTTCTTGCTGTTGCGGATTTTTATACTTAGCCAATTCAGCTTCTAACTCACGTTGGCGCGCTTCTGCGGCCTTCATGCGCTCGTTTACGCCTTTGAATCTGTTGTATGGAACATTGGAACCCTCGGGAACTTCCTCTTCTTCCTCGGTCTCTTGCTCGGTCGGCTCTACATCTTTGTTGTCGCTGTGATGGTCAGCGGGAGTCTCCTCTTGGTGTTCCGGCTGTTCGGCAGGTTCTTCCTGCGGCAGTTCATCCTTGAACTGCTCCAAAACATCAGCATCAATACCGGGAATCTCGTCATTAAACATCTGGAAGTTAAATTTAAACATATGTGATACTCCTTTACGTTTTACGCCCGTCGGCTAAATGCGCCCATATCGTCGGCGGCACGATATAAGAAAAGCGATTGTGACTACAAGATTTGTACTGTCTTGTAAATCTCAATCGCTGTTTCAATCTGTTTAATTTTTAAATCACCTGCGCCCTCGCCGCTAGCTTCAAGCAATAGTAATGCTTTATTAAGCATAGCCCGGTCAAGTGCCTTCATAGCCTTCTCTGCGACGTTTGAGCGTTCTAACATCATAGATACATGACGTTCATAAGGTGTAGGCATTACTTCTTCTGGTTTTTCTATACTCATGCATCCATTGTTTTCGGCTGTAATTTCTGCCTGTTCATCGACTTTCTTTCTTGCTACCATGTTTTACACTCCTTTTTATAATATCGGTTTATCTGAACCTACCAAGCCTCGTACCGCCGCTTCCGTGAGCGGCTGTTGTGCCTGTGGCGGTTGCTGTGGTATCGGCTGTGCTAATTGCTGCGGCATAACGTCTTGCTGTCCCATGTTAGGCATACCGCCCATACCCATACTCTGCGCCATTTGCTGGATACTCCATTGCAAGAAAGCATCAGCGTATTGCTGTGGTAAAATACCTGCTTGCGCCGCAAGTTGCAGTTGCAAAGGTAATTGCAGGTCTTTGTAAGCGATGCTGCGAGATAGTCGCTTCTGCTTCTCCAGCTCCATTTGAGCCTGCATCTGCTGTTGCTGTGCCTGCGCCTGTTCTTCCTGCTGGCTTTTCAGTCGGCGCTTGATTTCTGCTTTCTGCGGAATATCCGATAAGTCAATCAGAATATCCATGATCATGTTGCCTTGAATACCTAATTTGCCGCAAGCATCGACTAAGCTCCAGAATTGAGCCGTGCGCTGCGTCGATGTAGCAGGTGTATCAGCAATTACTATATCAAATTCGCCAACGGATAAGTCATTGAGCGTCTTGGTAATCGTCTGAATCATGCCTGTTTGTGGGTTGACCTGCTGCTGCTGAACCTGTTGATTAACAGTAACAATCTGCGGTTCGCCGTTCTCGCCTACAATTCTAAACGTTTTCTGCTCCGTATAAAACTGCGGAATGATACCAGGCGCACCACGTTTTCCCCATAACATATCTACAATCAGCTCTTTAGCCATACGCAGGTTGTCAAACAGTCCTGCGATATGAGTAATAGCCTGCTTCTGCTTAAGCTCAATAGCACGGCCAGACTGCGAATTGCTGATGTCTGTACCCATTAAAGCCTCATTGATACCGCTGATGCTAGGCATTTCGCTCATTGCTTCCTGCGACGCATTGATGATGTTAGACGGTGGCGCTTGCGGTTCAAGCCTTTGCAACTTCTGCATAGACAACGCGCCGGGATTAACTTTAAGCAATGCTCCCGGTGTAGAAGCGTTCCGCTTAAATGATGCTTCCTGCTGCGGCGACATTGCGCCTTCTTCCGAAATCCAGCCGCCATTAGACTGCGTATTAAGGATATGCAGCTCTTGACTGCGGCGCTTGGTTTGTATAAAAAAGAAGACTACTAATCTCGCGTTGCGGGTCTTTCAAGTCACGCACAACGCCGGAAGGAATATCATCCTCGCCCTGATAGTAACAGATGAAGGGAACGAACGGGATAAATCCATGCTTATAAGGTGATTGAATATCCTCTAAGACAACATTGTCAAAGAAGGCTAACATACGAATTTCGGTAGTAGTCACAGTCTGCTGCCGTAGAATCATGCCTAAAGCTATCATATCTTCGGTGACTTGCTCCACCAATTCGCCGCTCTTTAGGATAAATAGTTGCTTCTGCACAGCTTTCTTATACCAACATTCAGCAAAGCGAATCTTCTTCGTTTCGTGTGAGTACCATAATTCGTTGTACTTCTTATCATTCTCTGTTTCTTCTGTCATATATGCGGCGGTTTGAGCGTTTATCTCATCTGCCTGCTGCGGATACTTGGCGGCAAGCTCATCTTTGTCTACCCAGCGAGCGCGGATAACATATTTCATATCGCGCATATGCTTGTCGCGGCTCTCCGGGTCGGCGTAAATGTCAAAAGGCGATACACGTCTGATAAACGCGTCGCCGTCCTGCGCCAGCCAGTCGAATTATAGCCTACCTCAAACCACCCGATACCGGTAACAACGCCGTCATTAAACACGTCGCTTTCTTCATAGTTATAGTGACTTCTGTCCATGATGTACTTCGTCACGCCTTTTCTAAGCTGTGCCTGCTCGTCATCATCGTTTGTTCTCGGCAGGAAGTCAATATCATAGCGGTTAAGGCGTTGATAACCACTTAAAACATTGATTAGCGGCTTTATGCGATTGATGGTAATCGCAGGACGCTTAGCATCTTCAAGCGTTTTCTTATCGTCGTCCGCCCATTGTTTGCCGGAATAAAACTCTCTATCCTCTCTCGCTACGTTGCGCCACTTCTGCTGTGCTTCCACAGCTTCCTTAAGCCACCGCTTATACCTCAGCAACTTGCTGTTCTCAGCGACAAAGGTTGTTGAGTTGTCCTCCGATTTGACATATTGGAAATCATCTAGCATATCTCTCACCCCTCAAAATCGCGTGGGAACTGCTGCTTAATGGCGTTAAGGCCTGCGAAACACGATAAGCAAAGCGCTCTCGCCGTCGGCAGGTTCTTCACCTTTACTCTTATTCGCCCCGGCGCATATTCTGCCAGCTCGCAATCATCGCAGAAATGTACAATGCCATACACGCATGACTGCGACACAGCGCTCACCATGCCGCAGACTGCGTGGAACTCCTTGCTGTGCTCTTCATCATGCCCTGTTATCTTTAATTCTATATCGTTTGGAGTCATGTTAAGCTCATATCTAATCATCCTACACTCCCATAAAGCTTCTTCTGCTGTTGCTTTCGTTGTTGTAATCAAACTTCCAGCCGTCACGCTTACCCTGCTTCTTCGGTGCGGTAGGCTTCCACGGTCTACTCATGCAGCCATAGCCTATAGCGTCAATAGCATGGTCTTCGCCGTTCGTGTCGTACTTCTCCGGCTGGTTCTTGTCGTGAGTTATCTCCGGCAGCGTGCGGATGAGATGAAAGCACGTGTTAAATATCTTTATACCTGGGTGACGCTTCCCTTCTTTATCTTCCCAGCCTTGCAGACGCAGGCGAATCTCCTCGCCAACCTGCTCTCTGCCTTTGACAGACGGGTTAAACATCATGCATCCGTTGTCCATCAGCACTCTGTTTATTTCCTCAGCTATACTCGGCGCTCCTGTGTCCTGTTTGCCCCAGCAGGCATTATCTAACACCGCGTACCTAATCAAACGCTTGTCGGCGCTCTCAGAATCGGCTATGCGTTGAGCAACAAGCGTGCTAGGCTCTTTAGTACCCACGTTAGCCTTGCCACCATAACCGTAAAGCTCCCTGTAAACGTACATAACGCCGTCATAGTCGACTGCTATCCAATAACACGCATACGGATGATAGCTGCCCCAGTCCATACACCTAAACCTCATCCAGCCGTCTGGAATTTTAAAAGGCTTAATAACATGCAGGCTCTCACTCCAATTATTAAAGTATTGCCCGCCAAGCAGACCCCATTCCCCAAGTGCATAAACACGATAACCTTCTGGATCTCTTTCTCTACGCCGTTCCATGCGCATTTTATATTGCGCATCGACGAATAGGTTATCCTTAAATGTCGATGTGTGCGCCAGCACGTTAACATCTGGCGTATCAAAAAACTTTCCTTTAAGCCAATGTGTCGACGATACCGGGTTGAACGTCGCTATCATCTGATAATAGAGATTGGGGTTATCCAGCTTGCCGCGCAGACGGTCGTCAAGAATATCAAAATCTTCTTCCGTCAGCTCCGTAGCTTCCTCCGCCCATATCCACGTCAGTTTACCTTTATCACTCGTGATTGACTTAACCTTCTCACGTTGTCTATCATCCTTCATCCCTCTAAAGATAACGCTGTTGCCTGTGTCAAGGCACGTCAGCCTTAGCGGTGACTCTCTCACGCTCCAATGGCGCTCCCATGCATCACCGAAGATACGGAATATAGCCGTCTTAAGCTCCGCGAACGTGCTGTCCCTGTTACTCTCGTCAATCTTCCGAACGCACAGCAGGTTAGCTCCCTTAAATTCCTGGCTGCTCAGCTTTAGGATGAGCTGTTGAGCTATGTTGACGCTCTTCCCGCTGCCTGCTGAGCCTTTTAAAACAACGTAGCGTTGGCGGCTCTCATTGACTCTGCGGAAAATCGGATTAAAATATATCTTCCTTCTATTCTCCACCATCGTCCGCCTCCGGTGCTCCGTATATCGGCTCTATAATCAGTGTTTGGCCGCCGCCGCTCTGCTCCGCAGGCTTAGCGACATCAAGAATACGTTGCAGCTCCTTCGCCGCCGCCAGCCTGTCCTTTAACTGAGCATCAAGGCCAAATTGATCTTTAACCTCTCCACGCATTGTCGCTGAGAGGAAGCGGAGGACCTCATCTCCGTCCGCTACAAGCTTTCGCTCTGCTTCTGCTCTCTCTCTCGGCTCTGCGGCTGTCTTAATTCGTTCTTCAATATATGCTTTAATTTTAAGGTTTTTTAAGAGTTGATTCGCCTGCACTCCCGCTGTCTTCTTGCTATAACCTGCTATTTCTGCGGCTTCCTTGGCGTTGCTTCTGCCTAACTTAATGACGTAATCGGCGAATTTCTTCTGTCGCTCATTTAACTCAGCAGGTGTTACTCTTGACTCGTCTGCCATTTCTGGTCACCTGCTTCCATTTAGCCGCCAGCGCTAACACTATCTCAACCTCGCTAAACGTGGTCAGCTCAACCACTTTAACTCGTTCATGCTGCGTAGATTTCGGTTTAGGATTATCCTTGTTATATTCTTCGGTCGGCACGCTCTTAGATAACGTCAGCGACTGCACCTTCTTATGCAATTTATCCGACCACACCTGCCGACGATCTAACATATAGATTTCGCCTTGGCTTTCCAAAGCCTGCATCAATTTGTTTATCTTAAGCCCAAATCTACCCATAATGACACGTCCTTTGCTGTTGGTGTCCTGCCAACGTAGGAGGGTTGGCGTCGGCAGGATGTTGGCCCGCTGTCCACTGCGGTTCCCAAATAAAAAACGCCGCCTGTTACAGCGACGTTGATTAGCTCGTCGGCGGAATCACTCCCGCCGACTGAATATGAGGAGAAAAGAAAGTGTGAAAAATTATATGAACAAAGCAAAAAGACACCGAGTTTTTCGCTCGATGCCTTTTTTTATAATTCTTCATTTTTAATTATACTACGTATAACTTCGGCTGTCAATTCTAGAATTTAGAGAACGTACAGCAGAAGATATTCTTCGCCATCTACAGTTACGCTGCGTGCGTCAAGCTCTTTTTTCGCGTCCATAGTCAAGCGTTTTTTTGAATAAAAAATAGCGGAGATTTCTCCCCGCTATCTTCACCGCTTCGGTGGTATCAGTTTTAATCCTGCCGCTAGGCCTTCTGCATATGTAAATATATCACTTAACATGACATAGTAGGTCGCCTGGCTGATGCCCATTATCTCTACAATATCATTTCTGAGCAGGCTCTCACTGTATTTGAGCTTAATCAATTCGCCCTGCGGCTTATCGGTATAATGCTCTTTAGTCCAGCAAGCGGCTTTAAGCCATTGTAACGGCCGCTTAATGGTCATAACATTACGCATATCGTTGACATATGCTCCATATTCCACCTCTACGCACGGAACGTCAGATACGTTATGTATCGCTTGCTGAGCCGTAGGATCGCTGACTCGGCAATGCCCACCGCCGCCGGTGACTACTCCGCCGTTGTCCAAGCGCTTCTCAGCTATCGCACGCCGAATATCTTCTTCGTGCTGCCAGCAGAATTCAATCATTCTCTTAACATTAATCATGTTCTATACCTCTTCAAAAATCATGTCCGGGTGCTTGTATAAAAGCATCTTCCGTTTGATGCGATATACGTCGGTCTTGTCACCTTTGACATCAACGACAACGGTGCGGCCGTCCTTGTACTTGACAACAAAGTCAGCGATGTATTTAATGGCTCTCTCCGTCTTGCCGGAGTGTTTGAATTTAGGCTGAAGCTCAAACGTCACCTGCCGTTCAAAATCTATAACTTCTCCCGCCATTCTTAACATCTTCAATTCGCAGTAATAGTCGCCTTCCCGCTGGCTGTCAAAGGTTATACCGTCGATAACCACTTTCCGATTATGATACTTTCCCCACGCCATTAGAATGGTATCTCCTCGTTAAACGGAACCTGCTGCCCAAAGCTTTCCATGCCTTGGTATTCTCCCTGACGGCTCTGCTGCTCCTTCCGTTCGATAAACTCAAAACGTCCACACACAACCTCTGCTGCCGTGCGTTTATTGCCGTTATTATCTGTGTATGATCTGATCTGCAAACGGCCTTCCACCAACACACGCTGTCCCTTATGCACGCTGTTACCTAAGGTTTCGGCGCTCTTTCCCCAGATTGTGCAATTGATAAAGTCTGCCTCGCGCTTGCCGTCCTCACCGGTGTAAGGTCTGTCGACGGCCAGCGAAAAACTCGCTACAACCTTACCAGTCGAAGTATATCTGACTTCTGCGTCCTTTATCATTCTGCCCAACAAAACAATGCTATTCATGTTAATCCTCCATATTAATGCCGCTCGGTTCAGATGTTGCTGTCGCCTTGAGCAACTGCTCCTCCATACTATCACGTTGATAACGGCACAAAGCGGCAACGCTATCTCTATGTGCTTGCATCATTTCTTCTTTTGTTCTTGAAATTTCCACCATATACAAGCCAATCAGACTGTATACGGCAATGTCTTTCAGACTTTCGGTGATTTTATCACCGTGAATATCATGAGTATAAACAAAGGCGATATGCTTTGCCATATACGCTTTCAGTTCCTCAAACATTCCCTCTGCATCGTCGCTACGTCCATTCAGAAGCGCGCCGCGGCGGAAATTGGCAAGCTCATCTGCGCCGGAAGAATACTGCTCATGTTTCTTCTTGAACAATTCCCCCAATTCGCCAAGCTGGCTATACATAAATTTGCTTAAACCTTTACTCATATTTTTGTACCTCCTTTACATAGTCAACATAATAGACCGCCTTAAAATCTTCCGGTGCTTCCGCTTCTGCCTTAACCTGCGCTGCATCAGCGTTATCTGCCTCAACGCAGGTTTGCACATCCATATCAGGGAAAGCGATACTCTTCCAGGTTACAAGATACGTCATTTTCTCGCGTCCCTTTCCTGTTTAATCGCTTCCAATATCGGACGCTGGAATTCGCAGTCATCATCAAATTTCACTTTGCCGTCCCTATCTCTGTGCATCTCCATTATCTCGAAGTTCCATTCAAGGTCACGTTCCATCTGCGCCAGCATCCAATCTGGCAACCAGCAAAGATTAGTCACCAATTCGCTTTGGATAGCTGCCAATGCCTGTGTAGGGATTCTGTGCACGGCATACCGAAACGCAAACAGCAGGACGTTTAGTTTTTCATTGTTCATTACTGTACCTCCTTAAATATTCATCGGGTTGCAATGGTCGCACTCCATTTCATCCCCACCGCCGTAATAGCGGCACAGTTCACAGCAGTATTGCCGCTCCCATTCGTCGCACAAATTATCGCAATTATCGCAAGGATAATATTCATCATCATCAATCATTGCTGCACCTCAAACGCGATTGCTTTATTTGCCCACATAGCCACTTCTTCAAGCTTTCGCAAGGCTGTTTTCCTTTCATAGTTTTCAGGGCAATTCTGCTTAATGACTTCTTCAAGATGTTCAGCAGCACGCACGATATTGTTCATGCGTTTCTGCTGCTCCATATTCACAGATACAGGTTTAATTGAACTCATTTTTTATCACTCCTTCTAAAGTCCATCAATGTGGCAGCCAAAGGCTAATTCTAAAGTCTTCTTGTTAGCAGCCACACTATTAATTCCCCGGATTTGAACTCCATGCTTTTTAGCGTGCTCACTTCTAAGTTGCCATACGCTTCTTTTTGACAGCCTTAGCTCTTCCAAACTGTAAGCAACCCCCAAATGAAGGTCAAGCCAAGGCTCATCAGGTTGTATAACCGCCATATCCTCGCGGACAACGTCATTTGGCATTTCGTCACATATCGTTACAAATAGCCACCGCTCCGGTGGAGCTGTTGGATTATCTTTTTTAATTTGTTCAGCCTCTTTGAGAGTATAAAAGCATCCCTCAAACTCATCATATACTCTATACATTAGCTCACTCCTTTATAAAAAGCAGCGGCGTGGGAATTCTCGACATCAGCTATACGGCTTCGCTACGAATATTCATCAATTCCTATTCGCAACTAACATCTACTGCCATTCGGCAACCCAGCCGCCGCGCCCTAGGGCTAGTTATCAGAAATTACAACACTATAATCTGGTTCTTCCCAACCTATCGGAAACAAAACCTTTGACGCAGGGTATTTGCGGCCGTCAACGCTGATAAACACCTCTCCGTATGGTTCTTGTGTCTCCAATATTTCAATCAAGTCTTCAACAGTCATTTTACTCACTCCTTACTATTTACGATTTTTCTGCCACAATAAGGGCAAAATTTATAATTGTCATCACGGTCAAGGAACTTTTCACCACACTCACCACACACATATGAAATTATTGGGGAGTCATATTCAGAATAATATTGTTCCATTATTACCATTGTTTCTTCCATTCTTATCACCTCCTCGGCCATTTTTTGACGGCTTCCGGGTGCTTTGCTTTCATTCTTTGCACAAACAATTTTTTTAAACTGAGCCACGCATATCTATCTCTTCTAAAAACAACATTTACGGTACGTCTAATCATTACTAATCGTGGCAAGAATTCACTTCCGGGCGGTTTCAAATGTTTGTAGTCGTTTAGCTTATTGCCAATGGTTCTTTTCATAATTGCCTCCTTTTTTCAAGGGAGTTTACAAGAGATTTTTGCAACATGTTGCAGTTTTCTCTTGTAAAGCTCTATTCAGCGCATTTAATCAGTATATCGCTGCTATTATCACGCACTTTCAACAACCTTACATCGTCAAGCCATGTTTCGGATACATCACCATCTTCATCGTAGCACTCGATGTTGATTTCATAGTCAGTGCATTCATTAGCTTTCGCCCATTGATACAACTCTTCAATTGTCATTGTTGTTCCTCCCTTTCTCTTACCCACTTCTTGGCAAACAGTCGCAGGTAATGAATATACCCGTTATCGGTCAGCGGTTTAACTTCTTTACGCACTTTAGGCTTTAAAACTGTTGTGATTGGATAACCATCTACAATTAAGCCTGCACCTTTTTCCTTGCACGTAGTCTTAATTTCATCCTCATGTTTGCTGTAAAGCTCTTGCGGAACGAAATAATAAAAACCTCTAACGTCTGGATGGTCATGGTATTTATTCTTTTTTTGGTCTGCTCTAAAATCTGTAATGCTGATTTTAATCTCGACTTCGTAGAGATAATGACCATTAGTGATGTACAGAAAATCGGCTTCATAGTACCCCGCGTACAGGTCTTGCCGTTCGCCGCCGTCCCATATCTTCCAATACCTGTCCATTATGATATTCGGACCGCAATCTAAGCCACGCTCAATGCCATATAAACGCCCCAGACGTGACACAAGGCTATCCTCGGTGTGTTTATCGCCATAATTCATTTAAAGCCTCCTAAAACTCATACTCCACACCTAATTCAGCGGCTACCTTAGGCAAGGCTGCTTGCGCTTCTGCGCACGTAAGGTAAAATAAGCATCGCCTTTCTTCGGCTTCCACGGCAGTTTGACGATTTCTGCACTACCGCAGAGAATCGCTTCAAGCGCTTCTGCGTCGGTGCCGTAGTCTCCCCAAAGACCTTCTAGCCCAAACTCATAGGTGCCAACATCTCCTTTAATTTTGAACTTTTCGCCAAGTTCCAAGCCGAGCAGCTCTGCGATTTTGGGAATTAAATTTTTAGCCATGTTATCACTCCTTCATAGCCTTACTTGCCTTTGCTATTTTCTCAATCAGCTTATCCACAGCCTTATCTGCAAATTCGCCTGTAGCCTCAATGTTGGCAGGTGTTATATGTTCCGCAGCATACATAGCGTATATTTCTTTTTCTGTCGGGAGAAATGCCCCCAAAGTATCTAAAACCAAAGCCGTACAAACAATTATTTTAGCTGCCTTAATGGATTCTTTATCCTTATTAGTGTCTGTCACGACTGCTACTGTAGCAAACATGGCATATATAGTTACAAAAAAACCTATTATGCAGCAAATCCCTTGTATCATGTCTATTCTCCCTGCCCAGTAAATCAGCCACGGCGAAACAATCGGCTCATTCATTACTCTTACACCCCACAATCTTTCTACCGCACCAGCAGCAGTATGTCTGTCCAAACTCTTCAAACGTACCGCCGCACTTTTCACAGCGGCAAATACCTGTCGCCCCTTCGTAGCGCTCTGTATACGTCACTACCGTTGTACGGTCAAGTTCATGCTTTAAAGCACGGATATGAGCCGTATAACAATTGACATGGCTAAGAGCAATTCTTTTAACCGTGCTGCTCCACGTTGTATTCGCATGATATTTTTCTGCGCTTCTTTCGTACTTCAAATGCGCAATTTCTCTGTACAAATATTTCTGCTTCGTTGGCAGGCTACCCCACCATCTCTGACGTTCTAGAGTCATTTACTCTTCCACCTTTTCAATTTCTGCACGGATAACAGCCATAGCCTTATGCAGATAATCAACATCGCCGCTAAGCAGCCAGTATTCCAGCTCTGCATTAACAGCCTTGATGAGCTTTTCTTGTTTTTTCAGCTCGTCCACAGTCTCGTTCGTGCTGATGCACGCCGCTTCCTCGTTAGGGATATTTACCCCACTTGACATTTTAGCGTGATCAATAAAAGGAATAGCCTTAAACACACCATTCTCATAAAATGAGGCAGTCAAGATGCCAATACCCAGCATATTCGCTAATTCTTCTTCCGTCATTCCCTTTCTTTTCCTGGGTTCTTTGATAACCTCACCGATTTGCTTTGCATTTGACATGTTCTTCAACCTCCTTTAGTTCTTCATTCTCTCCCTCGCTCCGCACTTCTGCGGCGTATTCTCACACCTCTTGCAAGGTCTGTCGCACTCACAGCAGCAGATGTGTAAGAGTGTGCTTATCACGCAGTCCGGTGTGGCGGCCTTGCAGAAGTAACGTGGTTTGATTCGTTGCTCTAAAGCACTAACTCTCTCGCCTGTATACGGAGGAAAACTCTCCTGCGCTTCCGGTAACGTCAACACACCTCTTGTCTTGCGCTTACATTCCAGCTTTCCGCAGGTCTTTACTTTCCACCGTGTAAAGTCTGTTGCTTTGACAACCTTTTCATTGCCGCAGTCGCACTGACACAGCAAGTAGGTAAAGCCGTTTCTGTCAGATCCTGCAACCTGTTTTACAGTCAGCGTTCCATGCTTTTCGCCAACCACAATAAGCTCCAATCTTTTTTCACTTCTTATCCCCCAACACTAGCGCCAGCAAGCACAAGCCGTCATTCTTTGCTTCGGTATATCCTAAAAAGCCTTGCGGTTTGTCTTTAAGGATATAGCGGTTTGTCGCTTCTTCACGCTGATATTTACAAGTCTGTTCGTACAGTTTGCTTAGCTGATGCCAAGCGTTGCTTATACTGCTTTGATTAGCCATACAAAGATTAAGCCATCCATACGCCTTTACAGCCTGCTCAATCTCCTTGCAGCTAAACTCAGGCTTTTTGTAATTGCCAGCGATACTCAACTGCCGTTCAATCTCATGCTGAGCTTCCGCCCATGACGGCAAGCGCTTGCCTGTATTCGTTGCGGTAAGGCTTCTTGCCGCTTCGACAATCTCACTAATTGTCGGCAGGAAGTGAGATTCATAGCGCAGTTTTTTACACGCTACACCGATAAGCTCCGCCGGGAAGTCCGCAAGGTCTGCGACGTAGATTTTCTGACGGTCTATGTCGCTGCTTTGTCCAAAAGCACCAAACAGCACAGCCATATGCTTCGCTATCTCGATACAGTTCTTTCTGTCCATGTCTACCACTCCATTCCCTCTAAGCCTGCGACAACAGCTTCCGCCGCCGCTGCAACATCATTCTTTTTCTTCGGCACGTCGGTAGGTATATCATCTTCCCACCGCTTGCCGTCGATGAAGTTCTCCGGATAAGGCACGTAGGTTTTATCTGCCCATTGCCGTGTTTTACTGTACCGCTCAACGGCTTTGAGAATCTTCTCATACAGTTCAACGTCTACCGGAAGTGCGTTCCATGCAAGTTGTGCCTGGAATTGTTTTGCTTTCCGTGGGTACATCAGCCAGAAGCGTTTGAAGTACTCATTCTGTAACTGAGCCGTTTCAAGCGGTAAAGGTTGGCTATTAAGGCGAGAGAGTAATTTCGGTTCTTCTCTCTCTCTCTGTTCTTGATTAAGTCTGTTATTATTTATATCTTTATTTATTTGTGTCGACTCTGCCTGTGTAGGGATTTCCTGCATAGGCTCTACCACCGTAGACGTTTCCTCGGTTGGTGCTTCTGCTTTAGGCTTTTGGGGTTCTTCGTAGAGTATATACTCCATGTCCCCCAGCTTACCTTCTGCGTTGCGTTTGCGTTGGCGTGACAGATAGCCTTGCTCCTCCAGCTCATGTAAGCCACTGCGGATAGCGTCCAGTCCCTCGCCTGCGATTTTGGATAAGCCTCTTACGCTAAACTCCCACCCTTCCGGTAAGCTTAACATAAGGATGAATAAGCCGCGCGCTTTCAACGATAAATTTGTATCTCTAATGATCGCATTAGACACAATGCTGAAGTTGTTGTTCTTAACAATGCGCATAATAGCCATTTACCCACCTCCTAGACAACCATTTGACGTATTTTTTAAACTGTTTTTTTCTTAACTTCATGCCAGTCCTCCAACAGCAACGCCCTGTCAGCGTCGCTGATAACGTCTACACCGACGTTCTTCGCTTCATCAATGAGCCAGTCTATAAGCTGGCTCATCTCCTTTGTGTCATACACGCTGCTGCCGTGATAGCAGGCGAGAACAACATAACCAGGGATTTTGCTTTCCCCCATATTCTCGACCACCCAGCCTATGCCGTGCGCCTTCCAAATCTCTGTATAGCGTTCAACAGCATCTGCCTTAATGGGCACCGGAGTATAAGCTCCGATGCTCTTAATAGCCTGCTGATACACTTCTTCTTTCGATGAGCGTATCGCCTTGGCTATCGCAGTACACAGCGCCCAGCAGTAAGAGTTTGCGTTATGACTGCGCTTCTCGCTTTTAACTTTAACTTCTACGGTTAAAGTCTTGCCGCTGTTCGTCGCACGCTGTAACTCGCCAACCTGTGCCGCTTCTGCCCATGGCAACGGGAACTGTAAACTGCCGTTAAAGCAGCAGATTGTTCTTGTATCAAACTTCATAAGTAGTTTCTCCCTATTTTCTCCATCCACTCTTCCCAGCTATGTTTATCTTCATAGCAGGATTGTGCGAAACGTCTTAACCGCAAGTCGGTTTCTCTGTCATTGTGCGGGCTGAACCTTCCTTTATGGTGCTCATGGCACAGCCAGACTGTTAAGCCTAGTTTGTCTGAAATCTTTCTGCCAGCAGTGCCGAAGATAACGTGGTGACGCTCAAGGTTGAGCGTCGTGCCACACAAAAAGCACTCCTTTTCTGACTGAAGAATGCTTTTTTTACTCATTGCTTAATCTCCCCTATCAGTCTGCGGATTGCATCATGAGCCGCCGCAAACTTTTCCGACGTAAGCATCCATTCCAACTGCTCAAGAGTCAAATTTTCAATGCCAACATACGCTCCATTGCTGTTGAGAACCGACGCTCTGCCGTTGACTACTTTAACGTATTGGCGTTCCTGCGGTTTACTTCCCTGCGGTTTGTTCTCCTGCGGTTTACGCTCCTGCTGAGCGCGATATTCGTCGGTGTCTGCATCTTTGGTATCATCGATGCAGTACAAGCCGTTTAAACAGTATTTGCGCGCGTATGAGCTGGCTGTTCCGGTAATCTGACTGCCGTCCATACCTTTTTTGCTATCATCCTCACGCGCTAAAGCGGTATTGATAATCTTTTCGCCGCTTTCAATGTCGACGAATACCGCCGTTGCTTTCACATAGAAGCGGTTAGAGATCTCGACTACCTCATCACCAACAGTCAGCACTACACCATGTTTGGAGTTCAACGGCTTTACCGCTTCAAGAATATCTTCGCAACTGCGGTATTTGTATTGACCGAAGCTGTTGTACTGCCCCTTCGGAGCTTTCAGTTCGGATTGTACTTTACTTAACTTTTCATATACGCTCATCAGAACGGCCCTCCTTATTTGCTTTGTACGCTTCTTCGTACTCTTTGATGCTATTCAGAATTCTTTCACAGTTCGCTTTCATAAGCATTGCAGCTGCATGGAATTCTGCATCGTTTTTGCCGGGGTTGGCAAAATCGGTAAAGTTAGTTGTTTCAACGTCAAAGCATAAGCCGTATCTCGCATCTGTTACAGCATTCATGCTACAACCTCCCCTCTTTCCTTCGCTTTTTTAAGCGATTCCATAAGGCTCATCGTCATTTCGCCGTCCCATTTGCAGCAGGCGTTGTATTGCCCCGGTTGACCCGGGTTATGGCGGCAAGTTGCCTGGAATTTACAATGGCTGCAATCCTTATACTGATTCAAGCATTGTTTGGTTGTCAGTTTCGGCTGTTTGGCGTTCTTTCTCGCCGTCAGGTCAGCCATAAGCATTTGCGCCTGTTCGATTGTTAATCTTCCTTCACACATTTTTCATATCTCCTTTGCATTGAAGTGTGTTATAATGTGTGTAGGGTTTTTGTGGCTAGCATTTTCCCCTACACGCTCTGCGGTTCGTTGTGCCGCGGAGCTTATTTTTTTACCTCTTTTTCAAGAGGAATGATGATTGTTTGGCCTGCCTGCAATGTTTTGCCATGCAAGCCGTTGTGCTTTCTGATGTCAAAGATAAGCTCACGCACATCACGTGTCTTGTCTTGCTCAGCCATATGTGCTGCTGCAATATCCCATACGGTTTCGCCTTCGCTTACGTAATAGGTTTTGTAGGTAACAACTCTCGTTACGCCATAACCACTAACGAATACCGCCGCCGTAACCAGCAGCACAGCTACGAAAAACAGTCTTTTCACTTTAAAACAACTCCTTTAAGCTCGGGGATGTCCCCTTTATCAATGGCGATTTGTAACCACCATTTCGCCAGCATTGCCAGTGCAGCATCATTTTCAGCAACGGCACCGGGATTTTCTACAATCCCGATATATCCGTTCTCTAACTGATATGTTTCCGGCGGTCTAATCACTGTTATCACTCCTATATTCAATCGTTAGCGGCTTTCCCGACGCTCTTGCTCGTCAATCTCTCTTTCAAGTTTTTCAAGGCTGTCTTCGTATTCGTCGCGTTCATCTTTGCCAATTTTTTCATCGGCTTTGATAAATGCAAGCGGTTTGCTGATTTCCACCATTGCTCTTGCAATATCGCGCATAGCGCGGCAGATTTGCACTTGCTCCTCGGGTCCGCGTACTGCCATATTACGCAAGCTTTTCATTTGCAACGTCAGTACGCTGAGCGCGATGCTGTACTTTTTAAGGTCTTTGTTTTTCATTTTGTTTTTCATTTTGTTTTCCTCACTTTCGTTTGTTCCCCCGTGCTATAATGGTCTTACAGAACGGAGGTGATTACTTTGGATAAAGAACAACAGATTCATGAAATGACTATTGATTTTATGCGTACACAGCACGATAGACACGGCTCAGTTAAATCTTATGTCGAACATTATCTATCCGCTTACGCTGAAATTAAGAAGCTCATGGCTCAGTCAGAGAATTTAACGAAACAATAACTATAAGTTAATTCTTGCGCTATTTCAAAAACTTTATCAGTATCCGATGTGCTCAATCCTTCAACCTGTTCACAAATGGTTTTGATGGATTGAGCAATTTTTTCTTGCTGCTTCTTGTTCCAACGGCTATTGCAGTAAGCAAGTTTTTCTTTAATTGTAATGTCCAGTTCTTGCATCTTCCCACCCCCTTAATAACGATAACCATCGATATAGCGCAGCTTACGTTTCAACGGGCAAGCACCAATAGGCAAGCCCCAGCTGTGCGTTTCGCCTGTACGCTGGCGCTCTTTATGCGCCACCAACTTTGTCAGCTGTTTGAGGGTTACAGATTTTCTTTTCATTTGTTTTCCTCGCTTTCTGCCTTCCTGTATGGGGGGCTTTATTTTTTTGTTTTCAAACTCACTTATCTTTTTCAGCGAGATTTTAATAATGTATCTGTTGTTTTTACACAACAGGTTTTACAAAAAAAATACTATCAACTCTCGTCTTTAACGCTTTTGCTATCTTTTGAGCAACCAGTACAGACGGAATTGCGTTGCCGTTTTCTATTTCAGCAAGGTGAGTACGGCTAATATTAGCCTTTTTAGCAAGTTCTTCTTGCGTTAAGCAGGCTTTTTTCCGACGCTCTTTGATTGAGTTTTGCATTTTGACCACCTCTCTGTTGTTGTTTTTGATTTACATATCTATTGTAGTGTATTCTTTACGTTTTATCAAGCATAAACAACGCAAATTTCTTTGCTTTTTTGTCAAGCATAGATTACAATATAGCCAAGGAGTGGTAATTATGATTGACAAACTTTCAGAATTTGTAAGGAAGAAACGCGGCGACTTGTCATTGCGCGAATTCGCCCAACAATGCGACGGTATTAGCCATACTCAGATTGATAGTATAGAGCGTGGTATAGATCCCAGAACCGGCAAACCTGTACGCCCGACAATAGAAACATTATCGAAAATCTCAAAAGGCACTGGAGCAAGTGTAGCTTATCTTGCTGCTTTAGCCAATGGTGACAATACCGATTGTCTTAGCTCATCTAAAGATACCGCTGAGCTACTTGATTTATTCAATAAGATGGACGATAAGCTTAAATTACGTCTGCTAGGCGCTGCTTACAGTATTCTGGCAGAAGATAAAGTGAAGGATAGAACAGACTTAGAAAAACTTCGCTCATCAGTACAGTGATGCTATGCTACCGACTATAAGTCGGCAACATAAATCTACATGAAAGGATGGTGGTTTGAATGGATAACGACGAAGAGCTAGACATTTTTGACTATGCTTGCAAGTTGTTCCATAGTCTACCTACCACTACTCACAAACTGATGGCGATAGAAGCTATGGAATATATTTACAGTCGTCATAAGGGTTCCCCTTTTGCGATGACGGCGACGCACTAATACGTCGAAACAATCTACGTTTTGTAGGCAGCGAAAAAGCCCAGCATGATGCAGGGCAGGATGAATAGAATAAGTACTGCTCGGTCGGGATATTTATTCTAATCATCAAATGCATCCGTCTCGACCTTGGGGCGGATGCTAAACTATATTATTTTTTGACGGGAAGTGTAAGGAATGAATATAGGAGAATTTGCTAGAAAAGCTGCTCCAGTAATTTATACAACCTCTGACGCAGGGGCGAAATACCTCTATAATTATCTCAACAAAACCGGTCAAACAGATTGGTTAGATAATGTTATGGCCGAATATTTGGCATTCAAGTATGTGATTGCAACAGAAGAAATTCGTAGCAATGTATCTGATAAAGAACAATTTAACGATATTTTTTACACATTATCTTTAGTGTTGAAAAATGGCATGGAAAGAATGCCTGCATCTATGAATTATGGTCTTACATTTGATTCCTTTGTAAGCACGTCCTATGAATATTCTTCGAAAAACAGTTTGGAGATGGCTTTTATGTTTCAAGTGCGAACCTATGTCATTCCTGCCACGGTAGCACAAGAACTTTACAATATAACTCGTCAGGATGTTATTAACTCTTTTGCTCGTGTTTTGAATGGGCAAAGTGCTAATGCTGGTTGTGGCTGTGCTTCTGCTATTGCTTGCATGGCATTGTTGGCTGTTATGATTTTATGTATAGTCGTTTTATGATAGGGATAATTTATGTGGTTGGTAATTGTATTTTCCGTAATGTATGGGTTTGCTAAAAATTCTAATGGAAGAATATTTTTTGAACATCCAGGAATAGCAACCGGATTAAATGTTGCTCGATTTATTGCACTGATTTCGGTTATTGGGAATGCTCATATGGCAATGCCCGTTATCATTAAAGGTATTGTTAGCTTATATATAGCACAGTTCCTCGGTAAAGGTATATACAAGGTTATTTCCGGGAATTAAATTAAAACAGCCGCTTCCAACATGGTCGAAATCGACTGGTTTAGAAGCGGCTATTTTATCAATTCGTTGACTTCACCCAAACGAAGGAGATGTTATTATGTTAAATGCAGTAATCTATGCTCGCTTCTCATCAGATATGCAGCGTGAAGAAAGCATAGACGCACAAGTCCGTGCCTGCAAAGCCTACGCCCAAAGCAAAGGCTATACTGTAGTCAAAGAATACGTCGATGAAGCTAAAAGCGGACGCAGTACCTTAACGCGTGACGCATACAATCAGATGATGGCTGATGCTATGGAGAACAAATTCGACGTTATTATTTTCCATAAAATCGACCGCAATTCACGTAATGAACTTAACTACTTTATATTCAAAGACAAATTGGAAAAGCTGGGTATACGTTACGAATATGCTGCTCAGCCCATTGATACCGATTCGCCCGAAGGTCAGGTAATGGAAACAGTAATGGTTGGTATGGCAGCTTACTATTCACGCAACCTTGCAAAGGAAACTAAAAAAGGCATGAATGAAAACGCTTATAAAGCTATCTTCAATGGCGGTTATGCTCCGCTTGGCTACAAAATAGTAGATAAGCATTATGTGATTGATGAGAAAGAAGCTGAAGCGGTTCGCCTTATCTTCAATTTATATCTTGACGGCAAAGGATACGGCGAAATCTGCCTGGCACTCGCCGCTCGTGGATACACTACACGCAGCGGAAAAAACTTTCCGAAGAACAGCCTGCATGATATTCTGCGTAATGAGCGGTATATGGGAACGTATACATTTAATCGCGTGCCCAAAACAAAGCGCCGCAACAGCCATTCCTACGCGCGCCCTAACGATTTTATCTCTATCCCCGACGCTATTCCTGCCATTGTTTCAAAAGAAACCTTTTTGGCAGCGCAGGAGAAGATGCTTCGGAACAAAAAGCGTAAAGGCGGCGCATACACGGCTAAAAGAGATTATCTGCTGTCCGGTAAATTCTTCTGCGGTTATTGCGGAAGTGCAATGCAGGGATATTCCTGCTGCACTCGTGGCAATATGTACTACTACTATTCATGCGCAAGGAAAGACAGAGTGCCTGCGGACCGGTGCAAACAAAAAATGATACGCGCAGAAGTGATTGAGCACTGGATCATGTCGACGTTGGAAAGAGAAATCTTTTCCGATGCAGGCATTCAGCGTGTAGCGGATTCTATGTCTACCGCTTTTGGCAACGCTAACAAGGAAGCTAAGAACGCCACAACTGTTTTACTGCAACGCAAGGCAGCAGCAGAACGTAAGCTCAATAACCTGTATCAAGTTATTGAAGACGGTGACGCAGACGAATTCGATATGCAGCGTTTAAAAAAAGCTAAGGAAGAGTTGCGCAACATCAACAGTGAAATTTGCGAAACTACTGTGAAATCTGCACCGGATATTGATACTTCAAAAATTATTAGCCTGCTGAAGCATATGCGTGAGGAAATTTTTGCAAAAAAAAATAGCCACTACGCAAAACAAGCGATTGAATTGCTTGTAAAACGTGTGACTATTGTCGATAAGACTATCACCTTAAGCCTGACAACAGAAGGTTGTCTGAGCTTATTGGTGCCGCGGACCGGAATCGAACCGGTACGGGTATCACTACCCGAGGGATTTTAAGTCCCTTGCGTCTGCCAGTTCCGCCACCGCGGCAGACATAACTAATTAACACCTTTTAAGAAATAAAAATGGAGGCGACACCCAGAATCGAACTGGGGATAAAGGTTTTGCAGACCTCTGCCTTAC
>OLVT01000886.1_pt1 | contig 29914 bp, 26 predicted proteins | sample 1673241 | NCBI WGS metagenome assembly OLVT01 (sample SAMEA3178936, study PRJEB25190) | human gut metagenome | biome: human gut; feature: human-associated habitat; material: faeces | place: Austria | collected 2013 | reverse complement strand
CTCCGTTTTTCGGAACACGAAAAACTCCAACATACTCAACTGGCTAAAGCCGTAATAAAAAAGAAGGCGCTCTCTCCAATGAGAGAACGCCTTTGTTCTTTCTTAAGATAAATCATTTCCCCCAAAAAAGCAAGTACTTTTTTTTATACACTTGAGGTTTTTTCTTGCCTGCAGTTTTTGCAGCCCTCTTTTCAGGCTTTTCCTACAGAACCAAACAGCTCCATTTTCTCCTTCACAGTACCCTTGATGGCCTCCGCGCCGGGAGCCAAGAGCTTTCTGGGATCGTAGCCTTTACCCTGCTGGTCCTTGCCTGCCTCAATATACTTGCGGGTTGCCTCGGCAAAGGTCAGCTGGCACTCCGTATTCACGTTAATCTTCGCAACGCCCAGGCTGATGGCCTTCTTAATCATATCCTCCGGAATTCCGGTGCCTCCGTGAAGAACTAAAGGCATGTCTCCCACCTGAGCCTTTACCGCCTCCAGTACGTCAAAACGCAGTCCGGGCCAGTTGGCCGGATATTTGCCGTGGATATTTCCGATTCCCGCTGCCAAAAAGTCTACCCCCAGATCCGCGATAGCCTTGCACTCTGCCGGGTCGGCGCACTCTCCTAAGCCTACCACTCCGTCTTCTTCTCCGCCGATGGAGCCTACCTCAGCCTCCAGGGAAAGTCCCATAGCATGGGCAATCTTTACCAGTTCTTTGGTCTTTTCAATATTTTCCTCGATGGGGTAATGGGAACCGTCAAACATAATGGAGGAGAAACCTGCTTTAATGCACTTGTAGCATCCCTCGTAAGTACCGTGATCCAGGTGCAGGGCAACGGGAACCGTGATATTCAGCTCCTCCATCATCGCCTTTACCATGGCAGCCACAGTCTTAAAACCGGTCATATACTTTCCTGCTCCTTCAGAAACTCCCAGAATAACCGGGGACTGAAGTTCCTGAGACGTAAGCAGAATGGATTTGGTCCACTCCAGGTTGTTGATGTTGAACTGTCCTACTGCGTATTTCCCCTCCCGCGCTTTGTTAAGCATCTCTTTTGCTGAAACTAACATTCCATTTACCTCCTTATCGATGTATATGATTGTTATTTATTTAACTATTTCGTTCCCTCTTAAGATACCACAATTATTCCCAAAAGTGAAGCAAAAACCATCAAATATTCAAAATTCCCTTTACCATGTCTTTCATGCCATCCACATCGCACTCCAAGTTGTGACGAATGGGAGCTGTACGGATCTCTTCCACCGCTTTGGGCACCGGAACCGCCGCCAGACTGCTTAATGCGTCCACAATCTCAAACTCATCTTTGCCTTCTACCGCTTCCTTTCCTTTAATAGCCTCCATCACGCTGTGAGAAAACTTAAAGGGACTGGCTGTGGAGGCGATAACTGTTTTTGTGGAATCTCCGGTTTTTTCCCGATACTGACGGTAAACAGCTGCCGCTACTCCGGTATGGGTATCTACCAGATAACCCGTATCCTCAAAAATTCGGCGGATTTCCGCCTCATCCTCCTCCTCTGTGGCAAAGCCGCCCACAAAATCGGACATGAAGGCCTTCATCTGATCCGTCACATGATAGGAGCCCTGGCCGGACAGTTCTCTCATCAGCTGCCCCGTAGCCTCCGCGTCACATCCGGTGCTTAAGTAAATAAGCCGCTCCAGGTTGCTGGAAATCAGAATATCCATAGAAGGAGAATTGGTCAGCACAAATTCCCGGTTCCGGTCATAGGTACCTGTAGCAAAAAAGTCGTACAGGACCTTGTTTTCATTGGAAGCGCAAACCAGGGTCTTAATCGGAAGTCCCATACATTTTGCAAAATAGGCCGCTAAAATATTACCGAAGTTGCCTGTAGGAACCGTTACGTTGATTTGCTCCCCATCTGCAATTTCCCCGTTCTCAAGGAGCTTGGCATAAGCATATACATAATATACAATCTGAGGAACCAGCCTTCCTATATTAATGGAGTTTGCGGATGAAAACTGATAGCCGGCCTCTTCCATCTCCCTCTCCAGTTCCTTGTCCGCAAACAATTTCTTTACTCCGGTCTGGGCATCATCAAAATTTCCGTGAATGGCCACAACGCTGGTATTTTCCCCCTTCTGGGTACGCATTTGAAGCTCCTGAACCCGGCTGACTCCGCCCTTGGGATAAAAGACGATAATCTTCGTCCCCGGCACATCGGCAAATCCGGCCAGCGCTGCCTTTCCCGTATCTCCGGAAGTGGCCGTAAGAATCACGATCTCATGATCTACATGATTTTTCTTCGCCGCCGTAGTCATCAAATGAGGCAGAATGGACAGCGCCATATCCTTAAACGCAATGGTATTCCCATGATACAGCTCCAGAAAGTACTCTCCCTCCGCCTTAGTTAACGGCGCGATTTCCTCAGTATCAAACTTCTCATCGTAGGCTTTCGCAATACAGCTTCTCAGCTCCTCTTCCGTAAAGTCAGTAAGAAAAAGCCGCATAATCCGGTAGGCCGTCTCCTGATAGGATAGTCCTGCCAGTTCCCGGACGGGGAGATCCAGAGCCGGAATCTCGGTAGGCATAAACAGCCCGCCATCTTTTGCCAGCCCTTTTAAAATCGCCTGTGAGGAGGTCACTCCCTTTTCTCCTCCTCTGGTGCTCTCATAGGATAATGCCATTTTACATTCCTCTCTTTAACAATATCTGTACTTTCGATCTTAACACATTTCATTTCCCCGCGCAACCGGAACCTTGTTCATGCCTGCTGAATCTTGTTACATGCAAAAATATCCACAACTTAAAAATTGTGGCTTTTACAATAGATTTATTGTATTTTTACTTGAAAACTATTGACTTTTAAAAAAAATAAGACTATAATGCAGTTACCGCAAAGGAAGAAACCAACGTTTTATAGCTATTTCTTCCAACTGTGGTATTAATTAACAACCGATTTTCTAGTTTACGTAATTTAGAGCAAAGGCGCTCAGAATTTCCCATAGGAACTATGGAATTTTTTGAGTGTATTTTTTTACAAAAAAAGCGGTTACTTTCCAGTAATTTGGTCTATATTTTTTGATGAAAGGTGGAATCATGTATGATTAAGGTAAGTCATCTAAAGAAAAATTTCGGCGACCTGGAGGTCTTAAAGGATATCAACCTGACGGTAAAGGAGGGCGAAAAACTAGTGATCATCGGCCCCTCCGGCAGCGGCAAAAGCACCTTAATCCGCTGCATGAATTACCTGGAAGAACCCACCGCCGGCGAGATTTATATCAACAACCAGCGCCTGACTCACAAAAACCGGGGCGAGATGGCCAGGAAATATTCTTCCATGGTATTCCAGCAATTTAACCTGTATCCCCACATGACCGTACTCCAGAACCTGACCCTGGCTCCTATTAAGCTCCAAAAGGTTCCCAAGGCGCAGGCGGAAGCGGAAGCCATGAAGTATCTGGAGCGTGTAGGCTTAGCCGACAAGGCCGACAGTTATCCTCAGAATCTCTCCGGCGGACAGCAGCAGCGTGTGGCCATCGCCCGCGCCCTCTGTACCAAACAGAAGCTGATTCTCTTTGACGAGCCCACCTCCGCCCTTGACCCGGAGATGGTACAGGAAGTTCTGGACGTTATGGTGAATCTGTCCAAGGAAAACATTACCATGGTCTGCGTTACCCACGAGATGGGCTTTGCCAAGCAGGTGGCGGACCGGGTCATCTTCATGGACGACGGCACCATCGTAGAGGAGGGAACTCCGGAGCACTTCTTCGAGAATCCGGAAAATGAGCGGACCCGCGCGTTCCTCAGCAAGATTCTCAACTAATTCTCAACTCAGGTGGATTTTCTCAAAAAGATCCATCCCAAAGACATGAAAACCGCGGCGCTTTCAGCAGTTTCCGGCGGCGCGTTTCCGGGCATTATGCCTGAGATTAAAAATGAGGAGGAAACAATTATGAAAAAGAATCTTAAAATCGGCACAGCTCTTCTGGCAGCGACCCTGGTACTGGGCGCTATGACCGGCTGCTCCGGCAGTTCTTCCGGCTCCACCACAGCGGCGGCGGATTCCGGCAGCACGGCTTCCGACAGCGGCGATTCCGCAGACAGCACAAGCGCGGCGGACTCCGGTACTTCCGGTGATGTGGCAGCGGATGTTCAGGCCGTCATCGATGCGGGAGTGCTGAAGGTAGGCGTCAAGACAGACGTTCCCAATTTCAGTTTATTAAATACTGCCACCAACGAGTATGAAGGATATGAAGTAGATTTAGCTTACGAGATGGCGGGAGCAATCTTCGGCTGCACCGCTGACGAGGCCAGGGAACAGGATCTGGTAGAATTTACCGGCGTTACCGCCAAGACCAGAGGTCCTCTGATTGAGAACGGCGAGCTGGATATGGTCATCGCTACCTTTACCATCAACGAGGAGCGCAAGGAGCTTTACAACTTCACCACACCCTACTACGTAGACGCCGTAGGCCTGATGGTCCTCAACGATTCCGGAATCAATTCCATCAACGACCTGGACGGCAAGGTAATCGGCGTGGCTCAGGGCTCCAACAGTGAGGAATCCTTTAAAACTTACGTGGCCGAGGCGGGCATCGACGTAGAACCCGTATTTGAGACCTTTGAGGGCTATCCCGCTCTGGCAACCGCTCTAGCCTCCGGCAATATCGACGTATTCTCTGTTGACCGGGCCATCCTTTCCGGATACAAGGACGACACCAACAAAATCCTGGATGACCGTTATGCGGAGCAGGAGTATGGCGCTGTTACCAGCCTGGAGGATGAGGGACTTACCGCTCTGGCCGAGGAAGTGGTAACCGGACTGATTGAAAGCGGCCAGCTTGACGAAATGCAGACAGAATGGGGAATCAACTAATTTATGCTGAAAGGTCTATTTAATCTCAAACGCTGGGAGGCATTGTTTAAAGTCCTCCCCGAGGATTATCTGCCGGGATTTATCATGACTTTGGAAGTAGCGCTAACAGGACTCCTGTTAGCGCTGGTTTTAGGTATTATCTTCGGCATGCTGTCCACCACAAAAGTTAAAATATTCAAAGTCATTTCCAGAATCTATGTGGAATTTTTCCAGAATACACCTCTGGTAGTTCAAGTATTCTTCTACTACAGTTGCCTTCCGTATGTGATCGGAGGGCGGGTGCCGAAATTCCTTCTGGGCGTCATCGGCGTGGGAATCTATCACGGAGCATATGTCTCCGAGGTAATCCGAACCGGTATCGAGGCGGTTCCCCGGGGACAGTTTGATGCAGCCTACTCCCAGGGATTTTCCTATCTTCAGACCATGCGCTATATCATCCTGCCTCAGACCTTAAAGATCATTATGCCTTCCCTGGCCAACCAGGCCTTAAACCTGGTAAAGAACACCTCCGTTCTGGCCATGGTGGCCGGACTGGACCTGATGTACTACGCAGACCGCTGGGGCGCGGACCGGGGATATTTCGTTCAGGCTTATTTCAGCTGCGCTCTGCTGTATTTTATCATCTGCTTCCCTCTGGCAAGGCTGGCGCGTTACCTGGAAATCCGAGCAAAGCAAACGCCTGTGCCGAAAAAGCGTAAGGAGGTGGCGGCATGAGTTCCATCTTTTCCACAATTTTTACGCCGGCAAACCTGCGCTTCATGATGGTAGGCCTTGGAAATACCATTATGATTTCCATTGTCACCATCGCTTTAAGTATGTTCTTTGGAACGATTCTGGCGTTGCTGCGCCACTTCTGCCATGGAAAGCTAAGCCCAATCTCCTGGCTGACCGGCGTTTACATTGAATTTTTCCGGTGTACGCCCAACATCCTGTGGATTTTGTGGATTCGCTTTACCATCAAGGGAAATCCCATTGTGCTGGCGATTTTAGCCTGCACCCTGTTTACCACGGCGGTAATGGCGGAGATTATCCGGGGCGGATTAAACGGTATTCCCAAGGGTCAGTTTGAGAGCGCTGCTTCCCAGGGCTTCTCCTTCTTCCAGACCCTGTTCTACATCGTGCTGCCCCAGACGTTCAAAAGCCTGATTCCGGCACTGCTGTCTCAGATGATTACGGTCATCAAGGATACTTCCTTCCTTCGGGTGGTAGATATCGCGGAATTTATGCGAAACAGCAGCGTGGTAATGGGAAGCCTCCAGACGGCTCCGCAGATTATTACCCTTTACGGCTTTATTGCCCTTTGTTATTTTATCATCTGCTTCTCTTTATCCTGCGGCGTCAGGTACTATCAAAAGAAAGCAACAGCCAGGACCTAACGAAAGGCCTGGCTGTTGTTACGAGCACTTAGCGTCCGTATTTTGGACGCTTACGTGCGATACATGCAAAGTACTTGGCGAGGTCTTTTCGAGCCTAGTACTTTGTATTGTTATGAGCACTTAGCGTCCGTATTTTGGACGCTTACGTGCGGTTACTCCTTTGCCGCCAAAAGTGCTTTCAGACGCTGATTCTCGGAATCTTTTTCGGCCAAAGCAGCCTTTGCAGAGAGTAGTTCTTCTTGCTGGCTTTTAATCTCTTCTCGCTGTTTCCGTATTTCTTCCTCTCGTTTCCGTAATTCCTCTTCCTGTTTCCGCAATTTCTCTTTTTGCTCCTCAATCATATATTTCGTCGTATTGGTATCCAGAATCTTTAAGGCTTCGGAAAACATGCTCATCAGCTCCTTTATATCATCGCGAAACCGAAATACCTGGCTATAAAGCTCTCCAAACTCCGGGTAAACCAGAACCACATCTAAAATCCGCTCCGGGTCGCTGGAGGCAATCACAGTCAGCCAAGCGTCCCATCTGTTACTTATATTGTGCTGGCTTTCCAGAAAGATGTCAAGAGGAATCAAAAGATATTCCTGAATCATGTCCAATTCAAGGCCCGTATTAAACTGTTGTTTCGCATAGTGGAGATACTGTCCCGGAAACTGGTGAAACTCCTCCGGACTGTCCTGAAACAGGACAATGGTATAGACCTTCTGAATCTGCCGGTAAGAAAATGTTTTGTTTTCTCTCCGACACTGGTCCCGTACCTGTGAATACTGGCGCATCACCAGGTCGCTGGAATAGCAGGCACAGGCTAAGGAAATCCTCCAGCCTGGACGGAAACTGCTGAGGATTAAAAATGGCTTTAAACATAGGGTCATAGGTCAAATTTAATCCACATTTTCCCATGCAAAAATCCAGCACTTCCTGTTTCAGACGTTCGGACAGCCTCATGTAATTTGCATACATTCCCGGTGTCTCGCGAATCATCTGCAATGCTTCCTGTTCCGTTCGTTCAGAGCCAAAAATTTCCTCTCTTAGCTGCATACCACTGTTCATAAACATACCCTCCTGCATATGTTTTTCTGTCTGTTACAGACAAGTTGAGTGAATCAAAAACGGCGAAACGCCGGACTGAAAAGAATGATGCAGAAATGTATAAAGATATTTCAGACAAAGTCAGTATAGCATATCGGAGGGGGGTGTTTTCAAGAACTCTGGAAAATAAAAGTTTTAGTAGAAAAATTCAGTTCAATCTGCTACAATTCTATCGTCCTGCAGATACAAGACCGCCTGCGGACCAATCTGACGCAACAGGAGCTCCCTATGAAGTACGAACATATTGTCACCGGTCGTTTTCTAAAACGGCCCAACCGTTTTATTGCCCATGTGGACTTGGGCTCAGAGATTGTCATTTGTCACGTTAAAAATACCGGACGCTGCCGGGAGCTCCTTCTCCCCGGCGTTACGGTCATTCTGGAATATCACCCGGATTGGGAGAAATCCGGGAGGAAAACCGCTTACGACCTGATAGCCGTCTACAAAGATAAGCTGTTAATCAACATGGATTCCCAGGCTCCTAACCGGGCCGCCTGGGAGTGGATGAGCGGCCGGGATGCCCCATTTTCTCTCGTCGATTTAAGGCGGGAGGTCACCCACGGGGATTCCCGCTTTGACCTGGCGTTTTCTCCGGAAGATCCAGACGGCTCCCGAACAGAAGCTTTTATGGAGGTCAAGGGCGTAACCCTGGAGGAAAATGGCGTTGCCCGTTTTCCCGACGCCCCTACGGAGCGGGGCGTGAAGCATCTTCACGGCCTGGTCAAAGCCCTGGAAGAAGGATATGAGGCCTATGTGCTGTTTGTTATTCAGATGAAGGGGATGCGCTGTTTCTCTCCAAATGACCAGACTCACCCCGCGTTCGGAGAGGCTCTGCGGGAAGCCGCCGCCAGGGGAGTCCGTATCCTGGCCATGGACTGCCAGGTCACGCCTGATTCCATGGTCATAGACCAGCCGGTGCCGGTCCGCCTTTAAACGCCGTCTGACGGACAAACTTCCTTCATTTATCCATACCAGCAAAAGGCAGCCACACACCGGACTGCCTTTTCTCATATCCTATTATGAAAGCATAAAAAGTGTGATTTCAATGGTTGTCCCTTTAAGCTGTCTGACTCCCGGTCAGGAGGGCTCCGTCGTCTGGATTGCTGCTGAGCCGGACCATGAGCGCCGCCTGGCGGAAATCGGCTTCACCCCCGGCAGTTCTGTCCTGTGCCTGATGAAAGGACCCAAAGGCTCCATGTCCGCTTATCTGGCAGGTGGCTCTGTCTTTGGACTGCGGGAGAGGGACGCCCAGGTTGTGTTGGTGAAGGTATAAATCACTCCCCATCATTCGTCAAATGCAGCCGGTCCAGCACATAAAACACCAGACTCAATACCATGGCCGTCACGCAGGCCAGCACCATTCCCGTCAGCTGGATGTTTCCGATGTTGACCGCAATTCCCGAAAGTCCCGTGACAAAAATTACGCTGGTCAGCGCCAGATTCCGGGAGTTGCCGTAATCCACCTGGGCGTCCACCAGCACCCTGAGGCCGGAGGTGCCAATCATCCCATAAAGCAGGAAGGAGATGCCGCCGATGACCGGACCCGGAATGGTGGAAATCAGGGTGGACAGCTTTCCGATAAAAGAACATAGAATGGAGAGCACTGCCGCTCCGCCCATTACCCGCACACTGTAAACCCGGGTCACCGCCATAACGCCGATGTTCTCCCCGTAGGTGGTGGTAGGCACAGAGCCGATGAGACCGGAAAGCATGGTGGAAAAGTTGTCGCCGAAGAGGGTCCTATGAAGTCCCGGGTCCGTCAGAAGGTCGCGGCCTACAATCTTGCTGGTCACCACCTGATGGCCGATGTGTTCCGAGGTAATCACCAGGATCACCGGAAGGATAATCATAATGGCGTTGAGGTCAAACTTTGGCGTGCTGAAATTGGGAATGGAAAAAATGGGAGCTGCGGCTACATCCGCGAAATCCACCATGCCGCAGGCCAGGGCCGCCCCGTAACCGCAGATGACCGCAATCAGAATGGGAATGACGGAAAGAAATCCCCGAAAGAGAATGGAGCCAAAGACCGCTACCCCCAGAGTCACCAGAAATACGATCAGATTTCCGGGGTCAATGGTCTCAGCCAGCAGTCCTGCATTCTCCGCCGCGTTTCCCGAAAGCTCCAGGCCGATTAAGGCCACCACCGGCCCCATGGCGGCAGGGGGCAGCACCACATCAATCCAGCGGGTGCCGAATTTGTATACAATGAACGCCAGGATGCAGCCGCAGAAACCCACCACCACAAATCCTCCCAGGGCATATTCATAGCCCATGGTCTCGATGACAATGCCCGCCGGGGCCAGGAAGGCGAAGCTGGAGCCCAGGTAAGCCGGGGCTTTCCCCTTGGTGACGGCAATAAACAGAAGGGTTCCCACACCGTTCATAAACAGCACCACCGCCGGGTTGATTCCAAAAAGAAACGGAACCAGGACCGAAGCGCCGAACATAGCGAACATGTGCTGAATGCTCAGGGGAATTAAAAGCTTCAACGGTACCTTGTCTTCTACTTGAATGATGCGATGATTCTCCATTTCGTCCTCCTTTGTATTTCTTATGCTCGTTTGCTCTGACGATGTGCCGTTCCTTTTCCCCGATGACCGCCTTTGGAACGCCCCCGTTCAAAACAGCGCTCGCAGATGGAAAAGGGATAATCCCAAGCCAGCTCCTTTCCGCAGAAGGAACATTTTCTGGAATAGCTGGCGCACTCGTCCTTTAAGATCTGGCTGATTTTTCCCTCCGTCTCCCTGCGCTCTGCCGCCAGGTTTTCCTTCTGGACCGGCAGTCCCACCTTTCGGGAAAACTGGAAGTAGAGGTCCAGCATTTTGTAATAGCTCTCCAGGTCGTACAGGTCGTCTCCGGGACTGTAGGGGAATTCCAGTTCGTCCACCTCCCGGTACTCCCGGCAGTAATCCCTCCACAAATCCATCACCAGCCGGCTGTCAATGTCCACCGCGCAGGTAATCAGCTTGTAAATCTCCTGCTTGGTGTACTGTTCCATATCCTGAAAATGGACGTCCTCGAAAATCTGGTACAAAGCCAGAAGCTCGTCCACCTCCATTTTCTCGTAGATAGCCGGAGCCTCCATCCCCGCCCATATCTTCACCAGGGTGTCAATGGGAGCCGGCAGGTTCAGCACCTGCTCCGGGAATCCCACATACGCTTTCAGGATAGGCACCGGCCGCCGGGAGAGGCCGTCCTTAATCAGTTCCACATTGTCAATGGCCGCCACAAAGCCCTCATTGTAGAGGCCGAACCGCCCGGCACGCCCTGCAATCTGCTTGATTTCCTCCGGGTTTAAATCTCTCCGGTTTACCCCGTCAAATTTTCTGGTCTCCACAAACACAATCCGGCGGATGGGGAGATTTAAGCCCATGCCGATGGCGTCCGTGCTGACCACCACATCCGTCTCCTTTGCCAGGAAGCGGCGGACCTGCTCCCTTCTGGTGGCCGGGGGAAGGCTTCCGTAGATGACGCTGCTCTTGATTCCCATGGTCTCCAGGTGGGCGGCCAGGGCCAGCACCGATTTCTTGGAAAATACAATCAGCGCGTCGCCCTTTTTCAAATCCTTTCCCAGAACATAGGGTTTTTCCTCCAGGGTCAGCCGGGTGTTCCGTTTATGACGGACAATCCGATACTGATCCCCGCAGCGGCGAATCATCTGGACAATGATATCCTCCGCCTCAGGGGCCATGCACAGATGGATTTCCTCCGCCCGGATTCCCAGAATGGCCCTGGTCCAGTTGTGCCCCCGGTAAGGGTCTGCTACCAGCTGACACTCATCGATGACCGCCACATCGAAATATTCGTGGTCGTTGAGCATCTCCACCGTGCAGGCCTGACAGACCGCCCCTGGGATTTCCAGCGTCTCCTCCCCGGTAATCATGGAACAGGGCACCTGGTCCGTATTCATCCGGTCGTACACCTCCAGGGCCAGAAGCCGCAGAGGGCCGAAGTACGCCCCGTGGAGAGCCGTTTTCAGCCGTTCCAGGGCGTCATGGGTTTTCCCGCTGTTGGTGGGGCCGATGTGGAGAATGAATTTCCGCTGCATCTCCCTGGCCCCCGGATATTCCAGTTCCGGCTTCTTCTGAATAGATTCCCGGATACCCTTCTTGATGGTTTTGGGCACATAAAAGAGCTGGTAGGCCCGCTCCAGGGAATTGCTCAGAAGATAGCGGCGGATTCCCTGCATTTTCAATACCTGTTCCAGCTCGTCCCTGGTCAGGGGCGGGAGAAATTCCAGGTCCTTTGCCGCCAGCTGATGGCAGAAATCCACCAGCCGCTCCCGCAGCTCATCCCACTCCCTCTGCTGCTCTTCGGTCCTGGCCCGCTGCCGGCGCCCCATCACATAGGAACAGGCCTTGGCCGTCATGGCGTGGATATCGCTCAGCTCATTGGGCTTTGCCACCTCCTCCAGGGTCTGGGCGTTCAGCCGCTCCATCCGGCTTTTCAGCTGGGCGGCGGTCATGGACCGGTAGCGCTTGTTCACATTTCCAAAAAATAAATCCTCGTAACAGTCCGCCAGATAGACGCAGCTGTCCGTCATTTGCCTTTCATCCCTCATCTTATCCCCTACACCATGGTGGTATCCACAAAATTTTCAAATCCGCTGATTCCGAATTCCCGGGCAATGGCGTTGATGCCATCTACAATCTCCTCCCTGGAGTAGCCGCTGGAATACAGAAAATCGTCGTCAAACTCATTCAGATAGAGATAGAAGGAAAGTCCCATCTCCAGGTAGGAAGGCTCCGTATCCATCACCTCGTCAAAGAGGAGGTTTTCCGCCTCGTTAATCTGTCCGGCCTCCACCATGGAACGGATTCTCCGGTACTTTGCCGCCACCAAATCATCCTGGCTTTCATCTGCCGGAAGGATGTAGTCCACCTCGTCCCTTCCCAAAGCCAGCCGTCCGATGGCCGTCGCCAGATTTCTGATGGTTCTTAATATATAATCGTCCTGAACTGCCATAATTTCATTCTCCTTCGATGATTCGCAGCGCTGAAACCGGTTCGGCCCGCTCGCAGCGCACCTGAGTCCAGTATAAATGATTCATTCTTCCGGGTCAATACGCAGGCTGCTGTGAATGTACTGCTCCACCTCATTCCAGGGTACGGCAAAGCCCGCCCCGTGGGAGCAGAATACGGAGGCGGAGGTATGCTCCGGGTCTCCTTCCTTGTCATAGCCGATTTCCCGGATTACCTCCTCCTGATTATGGCAGGGAAAATAGCCGGCGTTTCCCATGGAAAGGGTTCCCTCCCCTCTGGTCATGGAGGCCAGCTCCCTGGAAAAATCCATCAGACAGGCCACCGGGCCTCTGCCCCGGATGACCGCCTGATTCCCATACTGCTCCATCGGCGACAGCTGGGCAAAGCGCTTGGAGAGTTCCGCCATGATGCGTCCGGCCGCCTCGGCAGGAGCGGAGATTTCCACCTCGTACCAGGGCTCCAGGAGCACGTTGTCCGCCTTCTCCAGCCCTTGGCGGATAGCGCGGTACACTGCCTGACGGAAATCCCCGCCTTCGGTGTGTTTTAAATGGGACCTGCCGTCCATCAGGACCACCTTCACATCCGTCAGAGGCGAGCCGGTGAGGATTCCCCGGTGGACCCGCTCAAATACATGGGTGCGGATTAGGCTCTGATAGTTAGCCGCCAGTACGTCCACATGGCAGCGGCTTTCGAAGGTGATGCCGCTCCCCCGTTCCCCGGGCTCCAGCAAAAGGCAGGCCTCCGCGTAATGTCGAAGGGGCTCGTAGTGTCCGTATCCCATAACCGGCTTTGCAATTGTCTCCCGGTAAAGGACTCTGGGCGGAGCAAACTCCACCAATACGCCGAAGCGGCTGCTCATCAGCTCTTTTAAAACCTCCAGCTGGATGGTTCCCATCACTTGCACGCAGACCTGGATGGTCCCATCCGCCATCTTCCGGCTTTCCGCCTGCAGCTGCGGCTCCTCATCTTCCAGGCTTTTTAAGATTTCAAGAAGCCGGTGATCATCCGTGCCGTCCGTTGCCAAAACCTGTGTTTCCAGGGACGGCACCATCTGGCTGCCTGGGAATGTCCCCTCCGTCCGGCCCAATACCGTCCCGCACCCGGTCTCCTGGAGGCCGGACACCGCCACCAGCTCCCCGGCCTGAGCCTGGGCACAGGGAATATAGCGGCTTCCCATTACCTGGTAAATCTGATGGATTTTTTCCTGGACCGGTTCCTGCCCTTCCCGCGAAACAGTCACCGTATCCCGGGGCTTCAGCCGTCCGCTCAGAATCTTTAAGTATACCAGCCGCTGTTCCCTGGTCCTCCTGACCTTGTAGGCAAAGGCGCCGAATGGGGCTTCCGGGTTGTAATCCCTTTGGACCAGCTGTCCCAAAACCTGGAGAAATTCCTGAATCCCATGGTCCCTCAAAGCGGAGCCGGCCATGGCGACCGTCAGTTCCCCCTCTTTCAGCAGCCTGGCCAGCACTCTTTTTCCTTCCTGGGGGTCGATGCCACCCTCCAGATACTGCTCCAGCAGCCCTTCGTCCCGCTCCGCCAGACATTCCCCCGCTTCCCCTTCAAAAGAGAATGGATTCTGGCTGTCCAGAAAAATCACATTCTCTGTCAGACGGTTCCGTATGGATTCCATAGCGCCCACAACACTTGCCCCTTCCATATCCATCTTGTTCAGGAAGAAAAATACCGGCTTTTTCCAACGCCGCAGAAGCTTGAAAAGGGTGACCGCTCTGGCCGATACGGCCGAGGAGGCGTCCAGGAGCAGCACCCCGCAGTCCATGGCCCCCAGGGCCCGCTCCGCCTCGGGCCCGAAATCCACATGCCCCGGCGTATCCAGCAGATAGTACCGAACGCCCCCGTAAGTAAAGTAGGCCTGGTCCGTAAAAATGGTGATGCCCCTCTGTTTTTCAATCTCATTTCCATCCATCACCGTATCCTGCCGGTCCACCCTGCCGGGGCTGCGGATGGCCCCTCCGTGAAACAGCAGCTGCTCCGAGAAGGTGGTCTTTCCCGCGTCCACCTGAGCCAGGATGCCCACGGTAATGCAGCGCTGGGATTTTTCTGTTTTGTTGAGGTCTTTGTTTTCGGACGTATTTTCCATGAAAATATTCCTTTCCTATATTCGCTTATATCTGCGTCCTTTATTTTTTCCTGATACTGCTATCCTGCCCGACATCGCAAGTTCATTTAGCAGCATTCTGGTCCTTGATTCTTTTAAACCAATAACTTCTGACAGTTCACTGGTTTTGTATTCCTGATTTGGAGCCATATGTTCCAGTATATATTCCAGTTGTTGTTCTGTCCTTTTCGTTATTTTCTTTTTATCGCCATTTTTTATCGCCACTTTTTTGATTAACGATAATTTCAAAATTGTTCTGTCGGGACCATATTCTTCTATGACTTCCGGCTGTTTCCATCCCTGTTATTCCCACACGCTGTATATGTCCGGCACGCCACTGCCGGCTCTCTCGCCAATGCCAATCAGGTTAAACATTTTCATTAAAACTTTATTGCAGGGATCTGATATACCGCCTTTCAGCATCTGCGCTTTTCCGGTTCTTATACTTCCCGGATTCTCCATGACGATAGACTCTGCATCTTTCCGTATCACAATTCCTCTCGGGAAATAGAAATCTGTATTTACCAGGCAATTTGCCAGGGCTTCCCTCAATGCCTTGTGTACAGGCGTATCATCTATGCGGGTTATTCCCTCCAGTTTAAAAGGAATTTTCAAATTCATATAAAATCTTATATTCTTCTCCAAACATAAGGAGCCCGGCAGCAGTAGGATGCAAAGTATTATCTCTGGCAGACAGCTTTACCGCGCCTATTCTCTCCAAATACTCTTCATCACTCAGTCTCTCCCATACGTGTTCTGTTCTATAAGCCATATGTCGGTTGCGATAGGCACGCACAGTCTCTGAATTAAGCACGTCTAGAGTCATATCCTGCAAAATTTTCATATCCGCAGTTTCTTCCGGCTGGTCCCGGAGCATTGCAAGCACCTCGCTGCGGTCGCAATGATAATCTCCCTCCCAGTTTCTGCGGAAGGTTCCACGAAACATATCCCCATTTATATATACCGGCTTCTGTTCACGCTTTGCCTTTGGAACATGGATAACCATTATAATACCGTTGTTTTCTTCAAATATCTCTATATCATTGTCCGTCAGCAGATTTACCGAAACCTTATTTTTATTATTAATCGTATCCCAGAAGTCCTTTCGCAGTTTTGCCGCATTGTCCAGCCCGGTCATATACCAGCTGCCATCTTTATTTTCCTTTACGCCAAGGATAATGACGCCGCCATAACAGTTGGCAAAAGCAGAGTACGTTTCCCACAGCGAAGTTGGAAGGCCGCCTTGTGCCTTTTTAACTTCCCGCCGATTATCTTCCCGGTATGAGTCAAATTGAGACATATCAAATTTCACTTTTTCACCTCTATTCATATGCAATTATCAGTTTAGGTAAATTATATTCTATGAAATTTTCCAGACAGCATCTGGAAAATTTCAGTATTCCCTTTCTCCCTATCATAACACAGAACAAAACACCTGTCGATTCATCAAATCCGCTCACCCTGAACTCTTCCACCCCATATCCTAAGAATAAGACCTCCGCTCCGCCCCTTTTCCAGGCGGGTGCGGTCCGCAATCCGGAGCGATTCTTATGAAGCTTCCTCTGCCCCTTTTCCTCATAACCGGCTGCCCCAATTCAGGAAAGACCGCTCTCTTCTGCGGCCTGACGGGGCAGGCGGACACCTGCTGTTACTGGGCCGGCTCCACCACGGCTCCCCAGACAGGCCTCTGTAAAGCAGAGGAACAGGAGGCCTTTCTCCTGCTGGATGTTCCCTCTTCCAATACTCTGAAGACCGGAGGCACCTGGGAAACCATCACCGGCGATTTTCTCTCCAGCGGCCTGGCAAGCGGCGTTCTGGCGGTGTGCAGCTGTCTTTCCCTGGAGCGGGGACTGAGTTACCTAAAGGAGCTGATTGCTCTGGAGCCGGTGCGGGACCACGGCCTTCCGGTCATCCTTTGCTTGAGCTTCTGGGAGGAGGCCGCCGCCTGCGGTCTGATGGTTGACACGCCTCTTCTGTCCGACGTCCTTCAGATTCCGGTTCTCCCCTTCATTCCGGGGAATCAAAAGCAGCTGGCCTTAATCGCCCAGGCCTGTGCAGAAGCCCGGGGACATCCCCCGGGACCCTGGGCCTATCGCTGCCTGGATTTCTCCCCGAAGGCACTGGCCCGGGCAGCCCTGTCTTCCTCCGGGGAAGGGACTTCTGCCTCAAAGGTTCCCGGCCCTTTTCTGTCTGCCTCCTGGAGAATGTTCCCAACCCGGTCTGCCGCCGTTTTTATCATGTTTTTCCTGTTGTTTTTTGTCCTCTGGGGAAGCCTGGCTCTTTCCTCACCCTTCAGCCGTTCTCTTTCGGATACTGTGGACTGGCTGGAGAAAATCATTTCCTCATTTTGGCCTCAGGGGCTTTTCTGGGAACGGCTTGCCCATTTCTTCTTGCAGGGACTCCTGCTCCCTCTTGGCCGGACCCTGGCCATCGTCCTGCCGCCTGTGCTGCTCCTGCTCCCGCTGTTTGCTCTTTTGGAGGAAATCGGCCTCGTTCCCCGGCTGGTAATGGCCATGGACCGGACTCTCGCCCGCTGCGGCATGTGCAGCAGACAGGGCTTTGCCATCCTGGCCGGTCTCTGGGATGAGACCTGGGGCCTGGCCTGCTGCCGCGCTATCCCCGGTCCTGTGAAACGCCTCCACGGCTATCTCACCAACTGCCTGATTCCCTGCTGGGGAAAGTTCCCGGCACTGCTTTTTCTGGCTCTGGCGCTCACCGTTCCCGCTTCCGGCTGGGCGCCTGCCCTCCTGCTGGCCGCCGGCCTGGTCCTGTGTGTGACAGTCTGCCTGGGCTTTTCCCTAATCCTGAACCGGCTGATTTTTCCCGGGCGCCCCTCCTTCTATCCCCTGGAGCTGCCGCCCCTTCGCCGGCCACGCTTCCTGCGCCGGCTGCCGGAACGGCTCTTGTCTCCCCCGGCTGTCTTTCTGGGGAACATGGCGGCCCGCTTTTTCCCCATCGCCGTCCTGCTGTGGGGATTGGACCAGATTCCGGGACCTTTCAGCCTTCTGGAACGGATTCTGGCTTTCCTTGAACCTGCCGCCAGGGTAATTGGATTAAATGGCGCCGCCCTGCTCGCTCTTCTGCTGTCTTCCCTGGGAAATGAAGTATTCATCCCCTCGCTTCTGGCCATCTGCTTTCTCACAGCTCCGGAAACAGCGGCGGACCTTTTGTCCATGAATCCAGGAACCGGCTGGAGCAGCCTCCAGCTTCTTTCCACCATGATTTTAGTCCTGTTTCACTGGCCCCAGGCCAAAAGCCTGTCCCTGATTTACCGGGACACCGGCTCTCTCCTGTGCTGTTTTTGGGTCCTTCTCCTCCCCCTGGCTGTGGGAGTGGGAATCTGTCTTGTGCTGGGAGGATTGTTTTGAGATTACTTTGAGAGGCCCCCGTCCTCTGGACATCCTGGAAAATCTATACTATGATATAGCTAACTACACTTGCATCCACAGACAGGAAGAAAAATGAACAGATTATCCACAAACAGACCATTCAAATCCACAGTAAAAGGCAGACCATTTCCCCTCACCGTCCTTTTGACCCTGGTTTTCCTGGGGGCAGCCCTTCTTCTGCAGTTGGCAGCCCGGAAGGTACCGGGCTTCGGCCAGTGGTATGCCGTCACCATTTACCCGCTGATTATCGGAAGCCTTGGCCGCTTTATGGGCATTTTCCCATTTTCCGTGACCGAGCTGGGACTGTATCTTCTCATCGTCCTTTTTGTTGTCTCTCTGGTCCGCAGCTGGCGCAGGCCTCTCAAAATTTTAGGGAGGCTTTTATTTGGAGCCTCCCTTCTGTTTTTCCTTTTTACCGTCAACTGTGGAATCAACTATTACCGTCAGCCTTTTTCCTTCCTCAGCGGGCTGACCATCCAGCCTTCCTCCTCCCAGGAGCTTTACGATTTGTGCAGCTGGCTGGTGGAGCAGATTCAGGATTCTGTCCGGCAGCTGGAGGACCAGGCTTCCGAGGAAAATGGATTTTCCGGCCAGACCTCCCGCGAGCCTCTTCCCTCCTATGGAAAGCTTCTGGAATATGGCCGCCAGGGGCAGCTGGCTATGAGGCGGCTTGGAGAGGAATTTCCCGTTCTTGCCGGATTTTATCCCGCTCCCAAGCCCCTCCTCCTGTCCCGCATCCTCTCCGTCCAGCAGCTGTGCGGAGTCTACTCTCCTTTTACGGTGGAGGCCAACTACAACCGGGAGATGCCTTTATACAACATTCCTCACACCATCTGCCATGAGCTGTCCCACCTGAAGGGCTTTATGCGGGAGGATGAGGCTAATTTCATCGGCTATGCCGCCTGCATCCACTCGGAGGACCTTTATTTCCGGTACAGCGGCTACCTGATGGGCTGGGTCTACGCAGGCAACGCCCTGGCCCAGGCAGACCCGGAAGGCTTTGCCGCCCTGCGCTCCGCTCTCCCCCAGGCAGCTCTGACAGACCTTTCCTACAACAACGCTTACTGGGACGCCTTCCAGGGAAAGGTGGCGGAAGTTTCCACAAGAGTCAACGACACCTATCTGAAGCTTCAGGACCAGCAGGACGGCATTCAAAGCTATGGCCGCGTGGTAGACCTGATGCTGGCTTACCATCGCCGGCAGTAGCGGGCTATTTTTTCCGTTTGCAAATCTCCCACAAAATCACAGCTCCCACAGCAAAGCAGGCCAGCTGCAGCTCCATCACTGCCGCCGCACCCATAATCACGATATGGGCCAGCGACCGGATCCCCTGATTTCCTGCGGCCCCGCCTGTTTCCTCCTGGGGCGGCAGCCCTTCCTCCCAAGGGATTTCCTCCTCCCAGGGTATTTCTTCTTCCGGCGGAGTTTCCCCATCCCATGGAATCCCTTCTTCCCATCCACTGCCATCCAAATCCAGGGCTTCACCTATCTGCTCTGTCAGCTGGCCAATGGCATTTTCCTGGAAAATGCTTCCCAGACCGCAGGTATCCACCGCCATCTGGTAGGGCTGAGATACCCCCAGAGCGGATAATTCCATGTACCGGTCCACCGCCCCCTGCCAGTCAGTCTGAGACTCCAGCCACAGCTCCAGTGCCGGATAGGCGGAGGTGGCATAGCTGATATAATACAGGGGATTCTGGAACAGGTGGCCCACATTGACCCAGCTGTAACAGAGCCCATCCTGGTCATTGGTAAAATACCACTGGTCATATTCCCCGTTCATCTGACCGAATCTTCGGTTCAGCTCCTCCAGGCTCAGTCCCGGCTGTTCGTATACCCAGGTCTCAAACTCGTCCAGCATAGCGCCCACCACGATGGAATCCATGGCGTTTCCCACATTCTGCAACTGGGCATCGGCTGCCAGTTCTCCAAACAGACTATCCTTGTAATGGAGCATTAAAAGCTCCAGCCCCTGGGACTGGATTTCGCACACATCCGTATAGGCAGCCTGGTAGAGCCAGGGCATATCCTCTTTGCAGGACGCCGCGAAATGGCCAAATTCATGAGTCAGGGAAAAGAAATCCTGAAATCCGCTGTCCTTGGTAACAAATAGGAAGGCGTCTCCATAATAAGGCATATCAATGGTAAAGCTCCCGCTGCGGCTTCCATTTTCCCCGGACCAGTCCACATCGTAAAGGCCCATGCGGCGCATATAGGAAAATGTCTCTCCCAGTTCCCGGTCCATATCCTCCACGCAGTTCTGCACCTGGTCCAGCAATTCCTCCGTATCCTGGGAAACGGCCTCCGACACATCCTCATACTGGGCGTACCAGCAGTCCTCCAGCAAAAGCAGGGCGCTGTCCTTGATGGGACCGTAGAGTTTTTCCGTATCCTGTGGAGTAAAATCCCGCCCGTAAACCGCCTCATAGGCGTAAGCGCTGTAAGTATCGTATCCATTTTCCACGGCAATCTGATTCCGGACCTGAACCAAATCCAGATAAATCTCCCCCAGTCTGCGGTTATTTTCCTTCTCCAGTTCCATGTAAATCCGGTAATAATCCTCATAGCCCAGGCCAGCCTCATCCAGAGAAGCGTAGTTCCACTCCCGGCCGTCCACATCGACGGTAAAGCCTTCTGAATATACCTGGTTGTAGCGCAGCATCAGCTCCAGTTCCTGGTCCCACAGCTGAGTCAGCCTCTCTGAGGCGGGCTTATAATCCTTCACCGCACCGGCAAGCTCCGGTCCCATCTCTGTCTCCAGAGCAGCTCCCCCCGGCATTTGCAGCGCTCTCTGAAAACCCACCAAAACCATCTCCATGGCTTCCTGGGTCTTTCCGGAAGCCTCCTCGTACTGAGACGCCAGCGCCTCATCCTCCATATTTCTGCTGTATAAAATATCCGCCAAAGCCATCTGGGTGGCGGCCCAGTCCACCTCTCTCAAGACCTGCCGGTAAATCAAAACAGGGTCGCCCAGGCTTTCCTGCCCCTGGGCCATCTCCATGGCCTCCTGTCTCTGAGCCGCATCCATAGCCCCCTGGCCCTGGCAGGCCCGCTCCAGCTGGCCCAAAAGCTGCTCCAGCCGGGCCAGGTCAATCCCCTCATAGCTTCTTTCTCCGTAAGGCACCTCCAGGTTCTCACCGGCCTCCTGCCGGCTCTCCCCTGCCGCTCTCCTCTGCCCTGCAAAGACCATAACCTCCGGGCTTGCGCCAATCAATGCCGCCACGGACAGAAGCGCCGCCGCCCGGCCTATTATTTTTCCGTATCCCATCACCGCACCATGCCTCTCTGCCGCTTATCTCGTGTTCCTCTGCTCCCACCAAACGGCTCCACCCGGAGCTGCTGATTCGGGGCAGTTTGCACCACATATTGTATCATACATTGTAATACGCTACAAGAAGAAGCAAATCGGAAGCATTCACAGCCGTAAAATCCAGAGCTAATTCCGGCGATTTTCCATTTTTTTCAGTTCTCCCTTAAGGATCAGGAAGGAAAATACCGCCGTCACCCCTTCCGTAATCCAGAACGCGTGCCACACACCTGCCGCCCCGACCACGCGGCTCAACAGGAAAGCCGCCGGGATAATGATGACCATATACCGGAGCAGTGAAATAACAAAAGAGGGGCCTCCCATCCCCAGACCTTCCAGAGCGCCGGAGAAAGTAACGGAGACAGAGGACAGGATAAATCCCGCGCTGATAATCCTCAAGGCTGCCGCTCCCATAGAGACCGTCTGACCGTTGGAGGTAAAAAGTCCCATAAGCCGGTCCGGAACCGTCTGGCACAGCAGCGTTCCCACAATCATGATCAGCGCCGTCATCCAGAGGGCAGTCTTACAGATTTCCTTCACCCGCCTTGTTTCCCCTGCTCCGTAATTGTAGCCCACGATTGGCCGCATACCCTGAACGATTCCGCTGGCCGGCAGGTACAAAAAGGTCTGCAGCTTATAATAAATTCCCAGCACCAGCACATAGCTCTCTGAAAAGGCCGACAGCACCGCGTTCAGGGCAGAAATCAGGATCGAGGGCAGGGCCAGACTCAGGGAAGCTGGGATTCCCACCGCATACAAACGGCGAATCATATAGGTGTCCGGTACAAAGTCTTTCAGATGGATATGAACCGGAATGGGCCGAATCCGGCAGATAGCCAAATACAGCACCAATGTCAGAACCTGCCCCAGCCCTGTGGCCAGAGCCGCTCCCTTGATTCCCATAGCCGGCACAGGGCCCAGGCCGAAAATCATGATCGGGTCCAGGATAATATTGGCAATGCAGCCCGCCATCAGACAGAACATGGTAGAGCCCATTCTCCCCACCGCCTGGAAAATCTTCTCATAGGCCAGCCCCAGAGCCACAATCACGGAGAAGCCAAACACAATCCTCGAATAGCGCATGCTCAGGTCAATGAGCGCCTCGTCGGAGGTAAACATCCGCAGAAACCAGGGCATGGCGGCGATACAGCCAATCGTCAGAACCACCCCGTGGACAGCGCTGACTAAAATCCCCTGGGCTGCCGCCCGGTCCGTCCTCTCCTGTTCCTGTGCCCCCAGATAAAAGGCAATCACCGCGTTGATTCCTACCCCATAGCCGATGGTAACGGCGCTGACCAGATTCTGCATGGGGTAAACCAGGGAAAGGGCCGTCATGGCTTCCTCGCTGATTCTTGCCACAAAATAGCTGTCCACGATGTTGTACAGGGAATTGACCAGCATGGAAATCACCATGGGAAGGGACATGCTCAGAAGCAGGGGAAGAATCGGCTTTTCTTTCATGTAGGTTTGGTTCATTTTTCTCATCTCTCCTCTCAAAATATGGGGCCTATCGAGCAGGCGCTCTGTGCCCGCAACAATCCCAGGTACTGCCCGCAACAAAAAAATGCCACGCAAACATCAGGGATGTTTGTGTGGCGAAAAATGGAAACTTCCAGAAAAGTCCACATCAGCAGAAGTTTTGGAGTTCCATTATAGCATTCTCCTCTTGGGAATGTCAAATACGAATTTTAGGGCAGAGATTCCGGGTTTTCCTACCGCAGCCCGGTTTTTTCAACGATTCGGATTCTCTAACCCTGGAAAATCAGCAGAAAATAGCAGACGCCCTGATTGCTCTTGATTACAAGGAGATAAGGTGGGACGTATATTGGCCAGCAGCTATATTGAAGAACTCCTTGCCTACAATATCGAGGGGATGATCGTGCTCAACCCCATGATTTCCTCCGAGGAGCTTGCGGCCTGCAATATTCCCATTGTAGGAATCGAACGGGAAGACCGGCAAAATCTGCAGCATCAACACGGGCAACTATCTGGGCGGAGTCCAGGCGGCAAGCCTGCTCCAAAAAAGCAGCTGCGATATTTTAATTCATGTAAATTCCAGAGTGCCGGAAACCACTCCCGCATTTGAACGAATCCGCGGTTTTGTAAACATCTGCGCTATGAACTGCTCCTGACCGATTTTGGCAATACCCTTAAGGAAAATCATGAACGGATATCTGATCGACAATTCCCCATTTCAGAGGAAGCGGTCATTCCCATCAGCACCGTCGGACAGCAGATTCCTGTTATTGCGGCGGAATACAACAGATTAACCGCCGCTTTTCTCTTTCTATCCCAGCAAATCTGTCATACTCTTTAAGCTGACGCCCAGGGTAGAGGTGTTGTGCAGCAGCGCCGAGGTGGAGGGAGCCAGAATGCCGGCTATGCCCAGGATAATCAGCCCCAGGTTGAAGCTGATGACAAACCGGTAGTTGCCGTTGATCCGCTTCATCAGCTCATTGCTCAAAGTTTTTAAGGTTACCAGCTGCAGAAGATCGTCCTGGGAAATGGTAATATCCGCAATCTCCCTGGCAATCTCCGCCCCTTCGCTGATGGCAATGCCCACATCGGCAGCGGACAGCGCCGGGGAGTCGTTGATGCCGTCCCCAATCATAATGACCTTGCGTCCGGCCTGCTTCTCCTTCTCCACAAATCCCGCCTTGTCCTCCGGCAGGACTTCTGAGTAATACTCGTCCACTCCCACCCGTCTGGCGATGGCCCGGGCCGTCCGCTCGCTGTCTCCGGTCATCATCACTACCTTGGAGATGCCCAGTTCCTTCAAACGCCGAATCGCCTCAGGAGCCTCCTCCCTCAGGGGGTCCTGAATGCAGATTACCGCGGCCAGTACGCCGCCGATGGCCATATACAAATGGGAGTATTCCTCAGGCAGTTCCTCAAATTTCTCTTCCTCTCCCTGAGGAATGACGCATTTTTCATCCTCAAATACAAAATGGTAGCTTCCGATGACCACCCGCTCCTGGCCGATATAGCTGGCGATGCCGTGGGCCACGATGTAATCCACCTTGGAATGCATCTCCTCATGAACCAGATGACGGCGCACCGACTCGCTGACCACAGCGTTTGCCATGGAGTGGGGGAAATGCTCCTCCAGGCAGGCCGCCACCCGCAGCATCTCGTTCTGGTCCCGGCCCTCAAAGGTCACGATATCCGCCACCACCGGCTGCGCCTTGGTCAGGGTTCCCGTCTTGTCAAAGACGATGGTATCCGCCTCCGCCACAGCCTCCATGTACTTTCCGCCCTTTACGGTGATATGGTGCCCGCTGGCCTCACGCATGGCGGACAGCACCGCAAGTGGCATAGCCAGCTTCAGCGCACAGGAGAAATCCACCATCAGGATAGACAGGGCCTTGGTAACGTTGCGGGTCAGAAGCCAGGTAAGGACCGTTCCTCCCAGGCTCCAGGGTACCAGGGCGTCCGCCAGAGTGGCCGCCTTGCCCTCCACCGAGGACTTCAGCTTTTCCGACTCCTCAATCATATGAACGATACGCTCAAAGCGGGTAGAACCGGCGGCCTTCTTTACGCAGATGGTAATCTCGCCCTCTTCCACCGCGGTTCCCGCGTATACATAGCCTCCTGCTTCCTTGTGGACGGGAATGGACTCCCCGGTCATGGAGGCCTGGTTAATCATGGCTTCCCCTTCCGACACAATTCCATCTAAGGGAACCATGCTTCCCACATGGACCGTCACCAGGTCACCTTCCCGAATCCGGGACAGGGGAACTAAAACCTCGGCTCCGTCCACCTTCTGCCACACTTTTCCAATGTTCAGGGACATGCTCCTGGCCAGGTCGTCCACGGATTTCTTCCTGGTCCATTCCTCCAGAAGTCCGCCGATTCCCAAAAGGAACATGATGGAACCAGCCGTATTCACATCGCTGCGCGCCATGGATACGGTAATGGCAGTGGCGTCCAGGACCTCCACCTCCAGCTTCCCCTTCGCCAGGCATCTGACCCCTTTCCAAAGATAGGGGATGGCCTGGGCAGCCGTGTACAGCGCGTTCAGGGGAGCCGGAAAAAATGTCTTGGTAAATGCTTTTACCAGCACCTTCCGAATCAGCTTCTCCTTGTACTCCTGGTTCAGCGCCCGTCCCGTATGCTTTGGAGTCAGCTCCGCCAGCTTCTTATCCGCGTAAGAGAATTTCCGAATCCCCTCCAGCAGGCTTTTTTTGTCACCCTCATACCGGACCACCGCATCGCAGGTTCTCTCATAAACCTTTGCCGTCTTTACCTGCGGGAGGGTGGTCAGATAATACTGCAGAAGATCCGCCTGGCGGATGGACATCTGCCTCTGGGCCATATGCAGGCGAATCCGTCCTTTGATTTCATGCTTAATAACAAATTTCATGCAAATATTCCTCCTGTCCAAATGGACCTTGAAAAAATACCGCCCTGGATTTTTCCCAGAGCGGTTTTTCACCCAAGCTGAGCTACTTCCCTTTTATGCCTCAGCGGCGGTTTCTGCCTCCGCGCACTCCTGGCTCTCGTCGGCGAACTCCTCCCCGCCCTTTCTCTGGCGGTTAATCTCCTCCGCCTCTGCCAGGATATCCTCCGCGTTTTCCTGAATGTTGGTGGCGGTAGTCATGACGCATTCCTTCGCTCTCAAACCTGCTGCCAGACAGTTTACATAGAATTTCTTCGCGTCTGAGCTTCCAAGAACTTTCACTCCCGCTGTGCCGAACAGCACGCCTCCCGCGAAGATCGCGGTCTTTTTCCAATCAATACAATTTAAACACTTAAACATGGTACATTCCTCCTCTTTCTACTTGTGCTTGTAACCGGTATATAAGGTCATGGCCAGGCAAAAGATCATGGCCCAGGCCCAGAATCTGTGCTGTTTCATCTGTCCGTCACTTCCTTTACTTCTGATTACTGTTTGTCCCAATTACGGGAATTTTTTCTTTACAATTTGTAATCTTAGCAGTCTTTGAGAACCTTAGTCAATGCTAATAAACCTTGTTGAAAAATATTATCAATTAGTTGGTATGTATGAGAGGCTTTATTTACCCTGAAGAAGAACTTCGGGCTGAGATTGAAACGCAAAAAACGATATTCTATCTTCAGCAAAAAGAAAAGGATGACAGTGAAGGTTAATTGCACGGAGGCATTGAAGGGCCGTCATCCAACACGCAGACCGTGACAAAATCACAGAACCCACCCCTCATATTTTTTATAATATCACCATAACAATCATTCTCAGGGGAGGAAATACTATGACCAATCAATCCGGCATCCCAAACCGAAAGCCCCGCCCAAAGGCGGTTGTCAATCAGCGCGACTGCGTGGCCTGCGGCTGCTGCCTTAAGGTCTGTCCCATGAACGCCATCCGGATTTTTAAGGGCATGTTTGCCAAAGTGGATGAAAGCCGCTGCGTGGGCTGCGGCAAATGCGTCCGTGAATGTCCCGCCAGCATCATTGTTCTGAAGGAGGTGTCCCCATGAAGCAGAAACATTGGTATGACTATCTGTGGATTGCTTCCGCGGCGTATCTGATTCTGGGATTTTTCAATATCCTTTTTGCCTGGCTGGGGCTTCTCTGCTTTTTCATTCCCCTCATCATCGCCCTTGCCAGCGGCACTAAAGGATACTGCAACCGCTACTGCGGCAGGGGCCAGCTCTTCTCCCTTCTGGGGGGCCGATTTGGACTATCCCGCAAAAAGGATATTCCCGCCTGGATGAAAAGCAAAGTATTCCGCTATGGATTTCTTCTGTTCTTTCTGGTGATGTTCCTCCAGATGCTTTTAAACACCTGGCTGGTGTTCGCGGGAGAGCGGACACTGCGCCAGACCGTCACTTTGCTCTGGACCTTCAAGCTTCCCTGGCACTGGACCTACCGCGGCACCCTCCTGAGTCCCGGAATCGCTCAGTTTGCCTTCGGATTCTACAGCATCATGCTCACCTCCACCGTTCTGGGACTGGCGACCATGATTCTGTTTAAGCCCCGCTCCTGGTGCGTCTACTGCCCAATGGGAACCATGACCCAGTTAATCTGCAAGGGGAAGGCCCGCAGTCAGGAATGAGATTTTGGGGAATTTTTGTCATATGCCGGAAATAATTATTGACATATGTCAGAAATAAGTTTATAATGGGGGCAGATGAGAGGGGGAATGTTCCATGTCCAGACCACGGAAATGCAGACGGGTATGTCATTTTCCTCAGACCCTGGCCTTTTATCCGGAAGGGAATGAGGGGAATCCCGCCGGAAAAGACGTCATCCTGACACTGGATGAGTACGAAGCCATCCGCCTCATTGACCATGAGGGCTTTTCCCAGGAGCAGTGCGGCAGCCAGATGGGCATCGCCCGAACCACCGTCCAGCAGATTTACGCTGACGCCAGAAAAAAGTTGGCGGACGTTCTGGTAGAGGGACTTTCCTTAAGGATTCAGGGCGGCGACTACCGGCTCTGCGACGGCAGCGGCCAGTTCTGCGCCTTTGAGAACTGCTGCAGGCACCCCAAGAATCCAATGTATCAAATACCGAAGGGAGAGAATCAGATGAGAATTGCGGTTACCTATGAAAATGGAGAGATTTTTCAGCATTTTGGCCACACGGAGGCCTTCAAGATTTACGATGTGGAGGATGGCAAGGTGGTATCCTCCCAGGTTGTAAGCACCGGGGGCAGCGGCCACGGCGCCCTGGCCGGCGTACTGAGTTCTTTAAAGACGGACGTCTTAATCTGCGGAGGCATCGGCGGCGGCGCTCAGGCAGCCCTGGCTGAAGCCGGCATTAAGCTGTACGGAGGTGTTTGCGGCAGCGCGGATGAGGCGGTAAAATCGCTTCTTGCCGGAGATTTGGACTATGATCCCAACGTTCACTGCGACCATCACGGCGAGCATCACCACGAAGAAGGCAGCTGCGGCCAGCACGGCTGCGGGGGGCATGAGGGAAGCCATTCCTGTCACTGAACAGCTATTTAGGGAAACGAATCCGGTTATCACCGCGAAAAAGCGCATCCGAATCCGGCACAATGAGCCGTTCCGATGCGCTCATTTTATGTTCTCATTGCAGAATCGGTATAAATCCCAGTGCCATTCCACATGCCATAAAGATTACGAAAATCCCAATGCACCAGCGGAAAATATAAGCCTGATATTCCGCAAGGGAAATTTTGCACATATCCATCAGCAGGTAGATAAAGGCTACCAGCGGGCTTAAGAAATGGAATGCCTGTCCCATCAGGGATGCTACGCCGATCTGGAGTCCAGTAAACCCGTAAGCTTCAGCTGTCGCTGCAAGGGGCGGAAGCACGCCGTAATAGAACGCGTCCTGATTCAGCACATACGTTCCTGGAGCGCTGAGAATGGCGATAATGACTGCAAAGTATCTGGACAAAGATTCTGGAATGACAGATACCAAAAACTGGGCAATGGCGTTGGACATCCCGGCATCTTCCGGTCCGTTCAGAATTCCCATCAGGGTTCCCGCTCCCAGAACCATCATGACAACATGGATCATATCCGGCGCCACGTTGCTGATTACATTTCTCTGCACCTTCTGATCCGGATAATTCATCACCAGAGCGATGGCAGTTCCTACTCCGAAGAGTATCGCTGAAGAAGCCAAGCCCATAATCAAGGAAGCAATCACCACAATGGTTAAAATCAGATTGGGGATCAGCATTTTGGGCCGTTTCCAGCTAAGCTCTTCTTCGCTCATCTCCACCTTGCACGCCTCCATGGAAATATCCACAATTCCCAGCCGTCTGCGCTCTTTTAAACCCAGATAGACGGATACTCCGATTACATAAATCGCGGACAATACCATTCCCGGCGCCAGCTGAGCCAAGATTGGACCGGCCTCCAAATCCAGCACCGACATTACACGGGCAGTCGGCCCTCCCCAGGGAAGAATATTCATAATACAGTTTTGAAGAATAATAAAGTTCGCCAGATAGATTTTTTTTATTTTCAACCGATCATAAACCGGAATTAAAGCAGTACAGCAGATCATAACCGTTGTGGTTCCGTCTCCGTCCAGTGATACAAAAGCGGCTAAAACTGCCGTTCCCACCATCACCTTCAGCGGGTCGCCTTTGCACCAGGATACGATCTTATCCACCAGGGGGTCAAACATGCCTGCCGCCAGCATCACCCCGAAATACAGGATCGCAAACACCATCATGGCAAAAGTTGAGCCTACATCCAGTATGCCGTTCATCGCATATTCCAGTGTGTCCAGTCCATACCCTGCCAAAAATCCAAAAATCACCGGTATAATAATCAGGGAAGTAAAGGGACTCAGCTTTTTCGCCATGATTAATGCCATAAAGACTACGATCATCAAAAACCCCAATACGGTTAAATACATATTCATTCTCCTCTTTTAAATTTTACTTAATTTTGTTACACTATCCATATGAAAGATTTATAATCAAAAGAAAGGCGCTCAATATGGATGAACTTGATCTTGAAATTCTGGAAACCCTTCAGGAAACCCAGAATATAACCAAAGCTTCCCTTGCCCTCTATATGACTCAATCCGCCCTGTCCAAACGAATCACCGCCCTGGAAGCTCAGCTGGATACCAAACTGATTGTCCGTACCCGCCGGGGCATCCGCCTAACGCCCGAGGGGGAGACAGCCGTTAAAAGTGCCTGCAGCATTCGAAAGGAAATCGAGGGACTGAAGGGAAGGCTTGCCGCCTTCAGGGGAATGGTCTACGGCACCTTAAACGCCGGTATCACCAGTAACTACGCTCAGTTCTACCTAGGCACAATCATTCATGATATTACCGATATGCGGCTCGAGTTATACGGTTAATCCGCCGTATGTAAATTGCCCAGAAATGGCTTAAAATCTA
>OLVT01000869.1_pt1 | contig 30369 bp, 30 predicted proteins | sample 1673241 | NCBI WGS metagenome assembly OLVT01 (sample SAMEA3178936, study PRJEB25190) | human gut metagenome | biome: human gut; feature: human-associated habitat; material: faeces | place: Austria | collected 2013 | reverse complement strand
AAAGATAAATCGGACACACGAAGTGTGGCTTTCAACGAAGTTGAAAGTTCTGACCGGTGAATCGGAAAGATGAATCCGATGGCTTGGGTGCAAGCCACAAATTATTTTAGTGGTGGTGATGACCACAACCACAATCATGACCATGTTCGTGATGATGCTCATGACCACAACCACAATCGTGACCGTGTTCGTGATGATGCTCGTGACCACAACCACAATCGTGACTATGTTCATGGTGGTGTTCGTGACCACAACCACAATCGTGACCATGTTCATGGTGATGTTCGTGACCACAACCACAGCCGTCACCGTGTTCATGTTCCTGTTTTTCTAAAGCATCTACAATTTCAAATATATTGCCATAAGCTACAAGTGAAACAAGTTTATCGTTTACACCGTCAAGAGAATATGTAGCATAGTCCACAAATTCTTCCTGTGTCATAGGGCAAGGAATATTCTTTAAGAATTTTTGCTTTAAGAATTTTTCTTTTGTCTTTGGAAGTTCAGCACAAACACCAGCAATATATGTATTTACATCGTTTGCAAGTTCTTCTGTAGTATATTCCTTATCCAAATCCTGAGGAGTCATAATTTCTTCTTCAAGCTCTCTGTAAAATCTATTGCTAACGGCATTGTTTACAGAAATTGTTGTCTTTAACTCATCTGAAAGATTTTCCCAATCTGTAACTTCGTCCATAAGATTGTTAATTTCTTCTTCAAGAGGTTTGCTGTCCTCAAATCTGCTTTCGATTTCATTTGAAACTTGTAAAAATACAGTATCAGCAAGTTCATCATCTTTGTTTTCGATATAGTCAACTACTGAATAATAGAAGTCCTTAATAAGCATTTCATCTTGGAATAAGTAGTCTTCATCAATAGCAAAGTTTGAAAGAATAAGTAAGTAGTTTACATCATTGTAGTAAATGCTTAAAAGAGAATAAATGCTCTGTAAAGCCTCTACATTGTCATCAACATCGGCAATATAACTTTCAAAATCTTCCTTTGTAGCAGCTTCTGTATCGAGAGCGTAAACAGCAGAAATCTTTTCATACATCATTGGAAAATCTTCTTTTATGCTGTCAACTGGTACATAGAACATATCCTTTAATCTATCGCTACAAGCCTTTGCAAATGTAGGTGGAAGATTATCAATTAAAATACCTAAGCCCTTTGTAACATAGTCAGAAAACTTGTCCTTTGTCATTCTTATAGGAAGATTAGCCATAATATTTGAAATAGCAAATTTTCCCTCTATTGTTGAACAATCCTGATGTGAAGCAAAATGAGCAGCTGCACTAACCACAGACTTGTTTGATAAAGGAACATCGTCACTAATGTTTGAAACGTCCTTAAGCTTAAATTCGTTTACAAGGTATTCACCCATTTGGTCATTTAAACAAGTGTAGCGATTTATTATAACGCCCATATTTACAATTTCCTTGCTTAATTCAACAAGCTGAGAATTGTATTCGCTTCTGTCTGCAATATCCTGAGCAAGAGCAAACTCAAGTTTTTTGTAGCAATCATATATTTTGTCTTTAAGGTCTAATACTCTTTTAGGAATTTTATATTCTACTTCTTTTTCCGGAAGTTCTGTTAAATCGTAAATAAGATTTAAGAGAGCATCTTTTTGTTTATATTCAATGAGTTTAACTAACTTTTGTTCAAGTTTTTCCATTTTTATCCTCCTATTTCTGAAACCAATAACAATACTATACCACATTTGCAAAGTAAAGTAAATAAATAACCTTTTGGACTTGTAAAATCCGTCAAAATGCTTTAATATATAGTTATAATTTATTGGGAGGTGTTTTCTTGAAGTACGTAGAAAATGCAAGAGTAGTATCAACAGAGTTTTTGCAGAAGGGTATCTGCAATCTCGTTTTAGAATGTCCAAAAATTGCTAAAGATGCAAAGCCTGGACAGTTTATAGAAATTTATCCGGATAATGGAGTTAATCTCCTTTCAAGACCTATTAGTATTTGTGGCATTGATGTTGTTGTTGGCAACATTAGAGTTGTATTTCAGGTTGTAGGTAAGGGTACAGATATTTTCTCAAAACTTAAGAAAGGCGATAGAGTTAGAGTTCTCGGCCCTTGTGGAAACGGCTATACACTTAATGACGGTACAGCACTCCTTGTAGGTGGGGGTATTGGTGTTCCTCCATTGCTTGAAACTGCAAAGAGATTAGATTGCAAGAGCAAAATTGCTGTATTAGGTTTCAGAAGTAATCCTTTCTTAGTAAATGAATTTGCCAGAGTCTGTGATAGAGTGTATGTTACAACTGATGACGGTTCAGAAGGCTTTAAGGGTAATGTTGTTCAGTTAATGGAAAAAGAAAATCTTACAGCAGATATGATTTATTCTTGTGGTCCAAAGATTATGCTTAAATTCCTTTCAGAATATGCTATGAAGAATAATATTCCTTGTCAGGTTTCTATGGAAGAAAGAATGGCTTGTGGTATTGGTGCTTGTGTAGGTTGTGTAGTTGAAATAAAAGAGGGAGACGGAACAACATACAAGAAAGTCTGCAAAGACGGACCAGTATTTGACTGTAAGGAGGTTGTTTGGTAATGGCTGATACAAGTGTAAAGATTTGTGATATTAAATTTAAAAATCCTGTTATGACTGCATCTGGTACTTTTGGCTGTGGTCGTGAATATTCAGATTTTGTAGACTTAAATAAACTTGGTGGTATTGTTGTAAAGGGTGTTGCCGACAAGCCATGGAAAGGCAATCCAGCTCCTAGAATTGCTGAAGTTTATGGTGGTATGCTTAATAGTGTAGGTTTGCAGAATCCAGGTGTGGACTATTTCATTAAAAATGAAATTCCTTTCCTCAATTCTCTTGATACAAATATTATTGTAAATGTTTGTGGTCACTCTCTTGAAGAATATGTAAATGTTGTTACAGCTTTAAGAGGTCAGGATGTTGATATGCTTGAGCTTAACATTTCTTGTCCTAACGTAAGTGAAGGTGGTCTTGCTTTCGGTACTGACCCCAAACTTGTAGAGAAGGTAGTATCAAGTGTAAAGCAGGTTGCTGACAGACCTTTAATTGTTAAACTTACACCTAACGTAACAGATATTACAGAAATTGCAAGAGCTGCTGTTGCCGGTGGTGCTGATGCCCTCAGTCTTATAAATACTCTTACAGGTATGAAGATTGACATTAACAGAAGAAAGCCTGTACTTGATAGAAAAGTTGGTGGCATGAGTGGTCCAGCTGTTAAGCCGGTTGCTGTAAGAATGGTTTATCAGGTGGCTAAGGCTGTTGATGTACCTATTATTGGTATGGGTGGTATTTCAAATGCAGAAGATGCTATTGAATTTATTATGGCCGGTGCAACAGGTGTATCTATTGGTACAGCTAATTTCATAAATCCTACTGCCACTATTGATACTATAAAGGGCATTGAAGAATTTATGGATAAGAACAATATTAAGACTCTTGATGAAATCAGGGGCATTATTGACTAATAAAATTGTGAATTAGGTGATAAAATGAAAAGATTTTTAGCATTGGGAATGGCAGTGGCTATGGTACTTTGCTCCTTAACTGGTTGTAATACAAGTCACAAAGTGAATGCTGCTATTCAGGAAAATATTTCAACACTTGATAATAAACTTGCAAATCTTGAAGTAACTGTAGGAGATTTATATCAAGAGGGTATAGCTACAGATGAAATGAAAGATGAAGTAGATGACCTCCAACAGGAATTAAGTGAAGCAAGAGATATGTTTGCTGCTACTACTGACGGTGAGCAAGATGCAAATATTTCTAGCAAACTTATTGACCTTACTTCAAAGGCTGATGAACTTGAAGGTCAGGTTCAAGATGCTTTAGGTGGCATAGGCAATGTAGAAAATTATGCAAAGGCTATGAAGAAAGTTACTGGCGAACTTGAAAGTGCTATAAAAACAGCTGTAGACAGTGGCAAAATGGATAAGTCAAAATTGACAGAATTTCAAAATGCTAGTAGTAAGTTAGATGCTATTGTTAGCAACCCAGATGAAACAACTACAAATAAGGCTGAATTATTAAAAATAAGAGAAAGTCTTATTGCCCTTGCATCTGAGGCTAGTGCTAGTAATGAAGTTATAGACGGACTTGCTCAAAATGATAAAACAACTGTTCAGCCAATAGTTAAGTCAGAAGATTTGACAAGTCTTGTAAATGCTTACACTACTTTGCAAAATACTGCATCACAGCTTTATGAAAAAGGCAATATTACAGAAAAACAGTATACTGAAATTTTAAATCTTGGTATGGATGTTTCAAAATTACAGGAAAAAGCAAATAAGGGCGAAAAAGAAGATTCTGTAAATAGTGAAGCTAAGAAATTAGCAAGTAAAGTTGAAAAATTAGCAAATAAAATTAAATAGTGTTCAACTAAAAGGACTAGAATATAGTCCTTTTAGTTTGCTTAAAATCTGGTTAAATCCTCTTTTCGCAGACATTTTAGTATGAAAAGAAGTAAAATATAAATGACACTTGCAATAGTTAATGAAGTAAGTATAGTAATATTGCTTGTGGTTTGAAAAAAGTGGTTTGAAATAAATAACATAATTACACAGGCACAAGTAATTGAAAGTATAGGTTTAACAAATAATAATGTTACACTAAAGTGAGTTTTTGTCCTCTCTTTTATTCTAAGGAGCGTAATTGTGGTAACAACTATTGAAGTTATAAACCATATAAATATAAATCCGTTTAATCCATAGATTGGTACTAAAAAATATATGCTTATTAAATTGATAAGGGAGGAAATAGTATTGACCTCAAATATAAAAAGCTGTTCTCCAAGTCCGTTTAATACGCCTGAAAGTGTTACCTGCAAATATGTAAAAGGGCATATAAAACCTATTAATTTCAGCATACTGCCTATTTCCTTTTCGGAATAAATAAGTTGACCTATTTCATAGCCGTAAGTTATAAACAGACCACCTGTTCCACAAGCTACGATAGCTGTCAGCAAAAGAGAATGTTTTAATGTTGATGTAATACGGTTATAATTTTTAAGTGTATAACATTCAGCAATTACCGGTAGTATAGCTGTTGCCAAGGCTGTTAAAAGTGATGAGGGAAACATAACAAGGGGCATAGCCATACCACTTAATCTACCTAATTCACTTAATGCCTGACTTTGGCTCATACCAAAAATTTGAAGTCTTTGTGGCAATATAATATTTTCTACTGTTGCGTAAATTGAACTGGCAACTCTGTTTAATGTGAGAGGTATTGCCATTGAAGTTATAAGTGAAAGTGCTGTAAAAGTAGTCATAGTAGGAACTTTAGGCTTTAATTTGTGGTTTACAAAAAACAGATTAAGGGCAGTAAATAAAAAAGATATTATTTCTCCCAAAGCCATACCTAGTATAGCAGCACCACAGGCATATTCTAGTCCCATAGGTACAAAGGTATCTGCCAAAACATAAACTGCTAACATTCGCACTATTTGTTCTATAACTTGACTTATGGCAGGAACTTTTGCCTCCTGCATACCTAAAAAATAGCCCCTTATTACAGAACCGGCAGCCATAAAGGGAAAACAGGGACTAAGCCATTTTAAAGAAAGTGTTGTTCTTTTATCTTTTATTATGTATTGGCTTATTTCTTCGGCAAAATTATGTACACTAATACTTAAACATAAAGCAATAGCAACGGAAATAATCAAGGAAATAGTCAATATTTTTTCGGCATTTCCTTGTTGTCCTTTTGCTTTTTCCTGTGCTGTCAGCTTTGACATTGTAGTTGAAAGACCGGAGGAAGAAATAGCCCATATTAACAAATATAAAGGTGTTATAATTTGATATAGTCCCATACCCTCAGCGCCTATGGTTTTGGACATATATATTCTGTAAAAAAAGCCTAGCACCCTTGTTATTATGTTAGCTGATGTAAGAATGATAGCACTTTTTATAATTGCTTTTTTGTGCATAGATTCCTCCTGTTTGCTCTTATAATAAAAGTATGATAAAATAAATTAATTATGATAATTTTGAAAGAGGTGAGGAAATGTTTGATATTCCTGCGGAATTAAAAAAGTTACCAGAGTCACCTGGTGTCTATATTATGAGGGATAAAACCGATGATATTATATATGTTGGAAAGGCGAAAATATTAAAAAATAGAGTAAGACAGTATTTTCAAAATTCAGCAAACCATTCTTTGAAAGTGAAGCAAATGGTAAGCAATATTGACCATTTTGAATACATTGTTACTGGTTCAGAGGTAGAAGCTCTTATTTTGGAAAACAATTTAATAAAGAAACATAATCCAAAGTACAACATTCTTTTAAAAGACGATAAAACTTATCCATATATAAAAGTAACTACCAATGAAATGTTTCCTCGTGTTTTTGTTACAAGAAAATTATTAAAAGATAAAAATAAATATTTTGGACCTTTTACAAACAGTTCAGCTGTAAAGGAGAACATAGCTCTTATAGATAAAATATGGCAGGTCAGAAGATGTAGCAAAATTTTTCCTAGAGATATAGGAAAGGGTAGACCTTGTCTTAATTATCATATAGGACAATGTAAGGCTGTTTGTACTGGAAAAGTATCAGAAGAAGAATACAACAAAATGATAGGAGAAATACTGGATTTTTTAGGTGGCAAAACAGAAAATGTAGTAAAAAGTCTTACATCAAAAATGCTGAAATATTCAGCTGAAATGGAATTTGAAAAGGCAGCGGAAGTAAGGGATACTATTGAAAGTATAAAAATACTTAACCAAAAGCAAATTATTGAAAATCTCCATATTGATGACAGAGATGTAATTGGTTTTGCTAGAGGAATAAGAGAATGTATAATGCAGATTTTCTTTATTCGTGGAGGTAAGATTACAGGCAGAGAACATTTTATGCTTGAAGAATGTGAGGGCGTAGAGGATAAGGAGCTTATGACACAGTTCGTTCAGCAGTTCTATAGTGGAACTCCTTTTATACCAAAGGAAGTTATACTTCAATGTGAAATTGACGATTTTGATTTAATTAGTCAATGGCTTAGTGAACAAAAAGGTCAAAGAGTTAATGTTCTTGTGCCACAAAAGGGCGAAAGAAAAAGCCTTGTGCTTATGGCTCAGAATAATGCAAAAATTGTACTTGATAAATTTGGTGCTGAAATAAGGAGAGAACACAAAAGAACAAAGGGTGCTTTGGAAGAAATACAAAAGGCACTTAATATTGATTTTGAACTTAATAGAATTGAAAGTTACGATATTTCAAATACTCAAGGTTTTGAATCCGTTGCGTCTATGGTAGTTTTTGAAAATGGTCTTCCAAAGAGAAGTGACTATAGAAAATTTAAAATAAAAACTGTTATAGGACCTGACGACTATGGCAGTATGGAAGAAGTTATAACCAGAAGATTTACAAGATATATTAATGAAACTTCCGGAGATGAAAATGTTAAAAAGGCTGGTTTTGACAAAAAGCCAGATATGATTTTATTAGACGGTGGCAAGGGTCAAATTTCAGCAGTTCAAAAGGCTTTAACCAATCTTAATTTGTATGTACCAGTTTGTGGTATGGTAAAAGACGATAGACACAGAACAAGGGCATTAATGTATAATGGAGAAGAAATAGAATTACCATATACATCAGAGGGATTTAAACTTCTTACAAGAATGCAAGACGAAGTACACCGATTTGCTATAGAGTATCACAGAAAATTGAGAGAAAAAAAGCAAGTACACAGTATATTAGACGATATTTCCGGTATAGGTAGTGTAAGAAGAAAGGCTTTAATGAAACATTTTGGGGATATTAATGCTATAAGACGAGCTGAGGTTGAAGAACTCCAGCAGGTAGATGGTATGAATATAAAAAGTGCCGAGGCTGTTTATAACTTTTTTAGAAAATAATTTATGTAAAATTGAGGTAGTATTCTGCCTCTATTTTATATTTTTCAAAATAAATATTATAATTATGAAAAATTTTGTTAAATGATGAAATTTCCATTGAAAATATTGTTGATTTGGTTTATTATAAGATAAATGAGTGTGTATGTTTTGTGAAAATTGTATACACAAGAAAGGAGATTATTATGTATTCAGTAACTATTCAGGAAATTAAAGACGAGTTTGAACTTGTCAATTTAACAGATGAAATAGATTTAAAAACCATTGAAATAGAAAGTCCGGAGGTAAATAGACCAGCCTTACAGCTTGCTGGATTCTTTGACTATTTTGATAGTGAAAGAGTGCAGTTAATGGGTATTGTTGAATACACTTATCTCTGTAAGCTTACTCCAGAATTCAGACAGGAAACTCTTGAAAAACTTTTCCATTATAAAATGCCTTGTGTAATTATGTGTAGAGATTTAGACCCTCATCCGGAAATGCTCTACTATGCAAAGCAGAGAGGTGTTCCTATTCTTAAAACAAAGGAAACTACTTCAGAATTTATGGGCGAGCTTTTAAAGTGGATGAAAGTTCAGCTTGCACCAAGAACAACTGTTCATGGTGTACTTGTTGATATTTACGGCGAAGGCGTACTTATTACAGGCGAAAGTGGTATAGGTAAAAGTGAGGCTGCCCTTGAACTTGTAAAGAGAGGCCACAGACTTGTAGCTGATGATGCTGTTGAAATTAAAAAGGTTTCACATACTACTTTAGTAGGTAGTTGTCCAGAACTTATAAGATATTTCATTGAAGTTAGAGGTATCGGCATTATCAATGTTAAACAGATGTTCGGTGTTCAGTCCGTAAAGGATACACAGGATATTGACATTATTATTAAGCTTGAATACTGGGAAAAGGGTAAGGCTTATGACCGTCTTGGCATAAAGGAAAATTATATGGATATACTTGGAAACAAGGTTGTATGTCATAATATACCGGTTCGTCCTGGTAGAAACTTGGCAATCATTTGTGAGTCTGCTGCTGTAAACTGTAGACAGAAGAAGATGGGCTACAATGCAGCTCAGGCATTAAACGACGCTATTATGAATAACGCTATGAATGGTAATCATTAATTTATTAAGGAGAGAATAAGAATGTATTATTTAGGCGTAGATTTAGGTGGAACAAATATTTTCGTAGGTTTAGTTGATGAAAATGGTAAAATTATTTCAAAGGAGTCAACTCCTACAATTAGTGTAAGAAGTGCAGACCTTATTTTAGATGACTTAATTGCTCTTTGTAAAAAGGTTGTTGCAGAAAATAATTTAGAATTAAGTGATGTTGAATATGTAGGTATTGGTGTTCCAGGTGTTGTAAACAGAGAAACTGGTGTTTTGGAATATGCCAATAATCTTAATTTTAATCATACAAATATTGCTGAGTATGTCGGTAAAGCTCTTGGCTTACCAGTCTATTTGGAAAATGATGCTAACTGTGCAGCTATTGGCGAAATTACTGCCGGTGCTGGAGATGGCTTAAAAAATGTAATTTATATAACACTTGGCACAGGTGTAGGCTCAGGTATTATTGTAAATGGCAAACTTTTAAGAGGTGCTTTTGGCGGTGGTACAGAGGCTGGTCATATGGTTGTTATGTACGAGGGCGAACAATGTACTTGTGGTAGACTTGGCTGTTGGGAAGCCTATGCTTCTGCTACTGCTCTTGCAAGAGAGGGTAGAATGGCTGCTGCTAAATATCCAAACTGTGAAATATATAATCTTGTAGACGGTAACATCAAACTTATTAATGCAAAAATGGTATTTGATGCAGGAGATAAGGGAGATGAGGTTGCCTTAGATATTATTGATAAGTACATAAAATATGTAGCTATTGGTATAGTAAACCTTGTAAATATATTTGAACCACAGTCTGTAATTATTGGTGGTGGCGTATGTGCACAGGGTGTTAAACTTACAAGACCAATTCAGCAGATAGTTCGTGATAAGGCTTATGGTGGCAACTGTAAGACAGAAATCAAGGTTGCAAAATTGGGAAATGATGCAGGTATTGTTGGTGCAGCAATGTTAGGAAATTATCAGGAGTAAATATGGAAAATATTATTGAAGTATTGAAAAAGGCTATAGGCGAAAACAATGTAATTGAAAATGAACCTATGAGCAAGCATACTACATTTAGAATAGGTGGAAATGCAGATATTTTTGTTACACCTCAATCAACAGAAGATGTAGAAAATGTAATTAAAATTGCTGAGAAAACGAATACACCATATTACATTATTGGAAATGGCAGTAATTTGCTTGTAAAAGATAATGGAATTAGGGGTATAGTAATTCAGATATACAAAAAGTATAGTGATATTACTGTAAATGGAAATGAAATAACTGTTCAAAGTGGAGCTTTACTTTCTACTGTAGCAAAAAAAGCTATGGAAAATAGTCTTACTGGTTTTGAGTTTGCAAGTGGTATTCCAGGAACTATAGGTGGTGCTGTTTGTATGAATGCCGGTGCTTACGGCGGGGAAATTAAAGATGTTTTAGTTTCTTGTAAGGTTCTTAAAGATGGTAAAGTTGTTGAGCTTGACAACGAACAGACTGGCTTTGAATATAGAAATAGCCGTATTATGGCTGAAAAAATGATAGTTTTAGAGGCTGTCTTGAAACTGGAAAAAGGAGATAAAGAAGAAATTTCATCAAAGATGAAAGAACTTAATTCTCAGAGAAATACAAAACAGCCAGTAGAATTTCCTAGTGCAGGCAGTACATTTAAACGCCCAGAGGGGTATTTTGCAGCAAAACTTATTGATGATAGTGGACTTAGAGGCTTTAGTGTAGGCAAGGCACAGGTTAGTCCTAAGCATTGTGGTTTTGTTGTAAATAATGGTGGAGCTACAGCACAGGAAGTTTTAGAGCTTATAGAAAAAGTAACAGAGATAGTTTATGATAAATTTGGCGTCAGGTTAGAGCCTGAGGTTAGAATTATAGGTCAATAAAAAAGGAGGAAAGCCTATGCGTTTTATAATAGTAACAGGTATGTCTGGTGCAGGAAAAAGTACCGTACTTAAATTTTTGGAAGATATAGGCTTTTTTTGTGTAGATAATCTTCCTCCAAGTCTTATTCCAAAGTTTGTGGAACTTTGTGAAAGTCCAAATTCAGGAATGGACAAAGTGGCATTAGGCATTGATATTAGAGGTGGCAGACTTTTTGGAGAGCTTTTTAATTTCTTAAACGAAGTCAGAAGTGAAACAAGTAAGTATGAAATTCTCTTTTTGGATTGTAGCGATGAAGTTTTACTTAAAAGATATAAAGAAACTAGGCGTTCTCATCCACTTGCGTCAAAGGGCGAAAGAATTATAATGGGCATTAAGAGAGAACGAGAACTTCTCCGAGATATTAAAACAAGGGCGGACTTTATAATTAATACTTCAAATATGCTTACAAGGGAATTGAGAGTACAGCTTTCTTCTATATTCCTTGATGATGACAGATTTGAAAGCCTTATGATAACAGTTCTTAGTTTCGGATTTAAGTATGGAATACCAGCAGATTGTGACCTTGTGTTTGATGTGCGTTTTATTCCTAATCCATTTTATATAGCAGAATTAAAGCACCTTACTGGCAACGATGTAGCTGTCAGAGATTATGTAATGCAATGGGACGAAGCTAAAGAATTTTCTAAAAAATTAAACGATATGGTAGAATTTCTTATACCAAATTATATTAAAGAGGGTAAAAATCAACTTGTAATTGGTATAGGTTGCACAGGTGGAAAGCACAGAAGTGTAACATTGGCTAACGAATTGTACAATAATCTCAAAAGGACTGGTCATAGTGTGGTAATAGCCCACCGAGATATTGACAAAGACGCAAAGAGATAGTATACTTTACTTAATAATGATTTTGCTAAGTTAAGATACAAAACATCAAAATAAAATCTTTGCGGTTGTTCTGACTGCAAGTAGGTCAGACGGTGGTTATATGTCATTTTCAACTGAAGTTAAAAATGAAATACTTGATTACGAAGAAAGAAATTTTCATTGTCTTAATGCCGAACTTACAGCATATATTTTATTCTGTGGGGAGTTGTTTGGTAGTGACAATGGGTTTAATATTGTAATTCGAGATAGTGTGAAAGCTGTTTTAAACAGGGCTAAAGCATTAATATATAAATTGTATGAGGTAGAAGTAAGTATCAAAGGTAATGAAATAGTTATTGATGATAGTGACCTTGTGCAAAAAATAATTGAAAATACTAAAGTTAAAGACAGAGGTTGGTCAGATTATGGTTATGTAGTTGACCCCTCTGTTGTTTCTTCGATGTGCTGTAAACGAGCCTTTGTAAGGGCTAGTTTTGTTGCGTGCGGGTCTATTGCTGACCCTAACAAGCAGTATCATATGGAATTTGTTAGTAGTGATTATGACCTTATGACAGACTTGAAAGAAATTATTTCTGAGTTTGGCATTGATGGAAAAATCATTGAAAGAAAAACCTATTTTGTTGTATATTATAAAGAGGGCGAGCAATTAGTTGATTTGCTTAATATTATGTCTGCTCACAAGGCACTTTTAGAGTTTGAAAATCTGAGAGTTATAAAGGAAGTAAGAAATAATATTAACAGAAAAGTTAATTGCGAAACCGCTAATCTCAATAAAATAGTGTCTGCCTCTGTTAGACAGTCGGAGGCAATAGAATATATAAAAAATACTGTTGGTTTAGATTTTTTGCCAGACAATTTAAGGACTATGGCTATTGCTAGATTGAAAAATCCAGACGCCAGTCTTAAAGTTTTAGGGGAGTTGATTGACCCACCTATTGGAAAGTCTGGTGTAAATCATAGATTAAATAAAATATGTGAAATGGCTTCTGAATTAAAGGGGGAAATGCAAAATGAGTAAAAAGGAATTAGTTGTTGGTACAAGTCTTGTAGAAAGACCTATCGCTATGCTTGTTCAGACTGCTGGCAGATATGCTAGTGAACTCCATTTACAGATGGATAATAAAAATATTAATTTAAAGAGTATTATGGGCGTAATTTCAATTGGTAATCTTGTAGGCCACGATGTTGTTATTTCAGCTGACGGTCCAGACGAAGAAGAAGCCCTTGAAGCTATTGTTGAATTTTTAAGCTAATTGCTTGATAGATATATTGTTTTGACTGAGAAAAAGAGGAGTAACTATTAACATCTGACAGAGATTTGTGTACATAGGCTGAGATGCACATTGAGAAAAGTGATAGTGAAGGTAGCTTTGGAGTCATCAGACTGAATAGTTAGGTCTGGCGTAGGATTGCGTTAAATCATTTAAGTGCCTGTGTAAGCAGGAATTAAGGTGGTACCGCGATGCTTTCGTCCTTTGTTAGATGAAAGCATCTTTTTTTATATAAATATGTAACTAATGATATTTTTGGAGGTAAAAATGAGTAAAGAATTAGCAAAAAACTATGACCCTTCAATAGTTGAGGACAGAATTTATCAGAACTGGCTCGACAAGGGTTATTTTCACGCAGAGGTGGACAAGACTAAAAAGCCTTTTACAATCGTAATTCCACCACCAAACATTACTGGTCATCTTCATATGGGACATGCTTTAGATAACACTATGCAGGATATTCTCATTCGTTGGAAGAGAATGCAGGGCTATAACGCACTTTGGGTTCCTGGTACAGACCATGCTGCAATTTCAACAGAAGTTAAAATTGTAAACAAAATGCGTGAAGAAGGTTTAACAAAGGAAGATATTGGTAGAGAAGGCTTCCTCAAGAGAGCTTGGGCTTGGAAAGAAGAATACGGTAGCACTATTCTTAACCAGCTTAAAAAACTTGGTTCTTCTTGTGACTGGGAAAGAGAAAGATTTACTATGGATGCAGGTCTTTCTGATGCTGTTCTCACAGTTTTCTGTAAGTTATACGAAAAAGGCTACATTTATCAGGGCGAAAAGTTAATTAACTGGTGTCCTACTTGTCAGACTACAATTTCTGATGCAGAAGTTGAACACGAAGATAAGCAGGGTGGTTTCTGGCATATTAAATATCCTATTAAGGGTACTGATAGATTCTTAGAGTTTGCAACAACTAGACCAGAAACAATGCTTGGCGATACAGCTATTGCAGTTCATCCAGATGATGAAAGATATAAGGATATTGTAGGCAAGGTTTGTGTAGTTCCTTTTGTAAACAGAGAAATTCCAATTATTGCTGATGAATATGTTGATATGGAATTTGGTACTGGTGTTGTTAAGATTACTCCAGCACACGACCCTAACGACTTTGAAGTTGGCGAAAGACACAATCTTCCTAAGATTAATATTTTAAATGATGACGGTACAATTAATGCCAATGGTGGCAAGTTTGAAGGTATGGATAGATATGATGCCAGAAAACAGATTGTAGAAGAACTTGACGAAATGGGTCTTTTCATTAGAAAAGAAGAAATCAACCATGCCGTAGGTGTTCACGATAGATGTCATACTGTAATTGAACCACTTATTAAAAAGCAGTGGTTTGTAAAGATGGAAGAACTTGCTAAGCCAGCTCTTGATGCTTATTACAATAAGGACTTAAAGTTTGTTCCAGATAGATTTGGTAAGATTTATACTCATTGGCTTGAAGATATTCACGATTGGTGTATTTCAAGACAGCTTTGGTGGGGTCACAGAATTCCAGCTTATTACTGTGAATGTGGCGAAGTTATTGTTAGTAAAGAAGCTCCAAAGACTTGTCCAAAATGTGGTAGCACAAATATTAAGCAGGACGAAGACTGTCTTGATACTTGGTTCTCATCTGCGTTATGGCCATTCTCAACTTTAGGTTGGCCAGAACAGACAGAAGAATTAAAGCATTTCTATCCTACAAGTGTACTTGTAACAGGTTATGATATTATTTTCTTCTGGGTAGTTAGAATGGTATTCTCTGCTATGGAACAGATGGGCGAAGTACCATTTAAGACTGTACTTATCCATGGCCTTGTAAGAGATGAGCAGGGTAGAAAGATGAGTAAGTCCCTTGGTAATGGTATTGACCCATTGGAAGTTATCAAGGATTACGGTGCTGATGCTTTAAGGCTTACATTAATTACAGGTAATGCTCCTGGTAACGATATGCGTTTCTACTACTCAAGAATGGATAACAGTAGAAACTTTGGTAACAAACTTTGGAATGCTGCCAGATTTGTTATGATGCACATTGGCGATTCTGAACCTAAGCTTGACAAGAGTAAGCTTACATCTGCTGACAAGTGGATTTTAAGCAAGGTTAATACTCTTGCAAAGGAAGTTACAGATAACCTTGATAATTATGAACTTGGTATTGCTGTACAGAAGGTTTATGACTTTATTTGGGACGAATACTGTGACTGGTATATTGAAATGGTTAAGCCTAGACTCTATAATGAAGAAGATGAAACAAGAGAGGCTGCTCTTTGGACATTAAAGACTGTTCTTATTAATGCTCTTAAAATGCTCCACCCATTTGAACCATTCATTACAGAGGAAATATTTACATCTATTCAGTCAGAAGAAGAAACAATTATGCTTTCTAAGTGGCCAGAATTTACTTCAGAATTTGATTTTGAAGAAGACGAAAAGGCTATTGAGCTTATGAAAGAAGCCATTAAGAATATTAGAAATATCAGAGCTGAAATGAATGTTGCTCCTAGCAAAAAGGCTAAGGTATTTGTAGTAAGTGAAAACGAAGATGTAAGAAATATTTTCGAACATGGTAAGGTATTCTTTGCTACACTTGCTTATGCTAGTGAAGTTGTAGTTCAGGCTGATAAGACTGGTATTGATGATGATGCAGTTTCTACAGTAATTCACAATGGTGTTATTTATATGCCATTTGCTGAACTTGTAGATATTGCAAAGGAAAAGGAAAGACTTTCTAAGGAAAGAGAAAAACTTATTAAGGAAGTTGAAAGAGTAGAAAAGAAACTTTCTAACCAGGGCTTTGTTTCTAAAGCACCTGAAAAGGTTATTGCTGAAGAAAAGGCTAAAATGGAAAAATATTCTACAATGCTCAAGGCAGTAGAAGAACAGATTGAAAGATTAAAGTAATCTTGACATATTTGTTGCATAAATTTTTATAGAAAAAGACCCTTAGTATAAATTTTTACTAAGGGTCTTTATTGATATTTGTAAAAAATATAAAAAATTTACAAAAAATTGGTTGACATTTATTAATTTAGTGGTAATATTATATATAGTAATATAAATTTAAGACAAGTTTAACAAAACTTAATTAAATTTATTATTATATGCTTATCTTATACATCTTGAATGAGATGTTGATTACTAATATTTGTAATTCACTTATATGTCACGAGATTATTCATCTATTTTTAATCAAAGGTTTTGTGAAATTTGAAATAATTTATAGTCAGTTTTGTGCTGAAACTTGAAAAAGAGTTCAAAAAAATCTTGATAATAGAGCATTTTTCGTTAAATTTACAAATTTTTCAACATTTTTTTCAAAAAAGGCTTTAAAAAATTTGTAAAATATGTTAGTATAAGTGAGTATGTAGATTTAGGAAAGAGGGTGTTGTCTTTATTCGATATTGCCAACTGGAATAGGGGAAAGGCTTTATCGTTAAAATGATTTATTCTAAAAGGTATAAAGGGGTTATTTCTGGTATGACAATGCGAAGTCTGCCAAATATGAAACTAAAGGAGAATTTAGTATGAAAAATTCAAGAAAAATCACTTGGTTCACACAGTTCTCATATGGCTGTGGTAACCTTTTAGGTAGTGGTCCACTTGCAATTACAAGTGCTTGGCTTCTTATCTACCTTACAACTGTTTGTCAGTTAGACCCAGTTAAGGCTGGTACAATCGTTGGTCTTCCAACACTCTTAGATGTAATCCTCAACCCTGTAATGGGTTTCATTACTGATAACTTCTACAAGACAGCTATCGGTCGTAAGTTCGGTCGTCGTAGATTCTTCATCTTGTTAGGTATTCCACTTATGTTAATTTATCCATTAATGTGGTTACCAACAGGTAACTGGAGTGAAGGTGCAAACTTCTGGTATCACTTAATTACATTCCTTGCATTTGAACTTGTTTACACAAGTGTTATGATTCCTTATGAAACACTTGCTGTAGAAATGACAAGCGATTTCGATACAAGAACATACCTTACAGGTTCTAAGGCTGCCATGGGTAAGATTGCAAACTTCCTTGCTTCTGGTATCCCAGCTCTTTTCTTCTCTATTTATGGTGAAGCAAATGACAATCCTGTACCATATATTGCAACAGCTGTTACATACTGTGTAATTATGATGATTTCTCTTATCTTACTTTACATTAACTCTTGGGAAAGAAGTCCTGAAGAAGTTAAGGAAGAAAGTGACACAAGAGGCTTAGGTGAAATCCTTAAGAAGTTATATATTGATAACTTATCTACATTAAAGTTAAAAACTTTCAGACACCACTTAGGTATGTACCTTTTCGGTTTCGGTGCTGAATGGTTATTCGCATCAACATTTACTTACTATGTTGTTTATGCCCTTCATAATGAAAAGGCATTCGCTGCTGAAATGAACTCAATGTCAGCTATCTTACAGTTAATTTCTACATTCATTTGTATGGCTGTAGTTGCTAAGATTGGTTTCAAGAAGCCTTACATGTTAGCTTTAGCAGTTGTTATCGTTGCCGTTTTAGCTTATGTTGGTATCGGTTTCGGTGCTATGCATGGTGGCGACTTACACGAAGACAAGTTAATCGTTATTGCTATTACAGCAATCTTTGGTTTAGGTACTGGTTCTGTTTACTACATCCCATGGAGTACATATACATTTATGGCCGATGTTGATGAAGTTGTTACTAACCGTAGACGTGAAGGTGTTTACGCTGGTGCAATGACAATGGCTGGTAAGCTTATGAGATTCATCGTTGTTCAGACTTTAGGTTTCGTACTTGCTGCTAATGGTTTCGATAAGAAGGCAGAAAATCAGCCTGAAAGTGCTATTACTGCAATCCTTCTCGTATTATTAATCGGTGTTTGTGGTCTTGCTGTTATCGGTATCTACTTCACAATTAGAATGAAGCTCGACCATAGAACTCACCAGATTGTTAAGGATGAAGTTGCTAGAATTCATGCTGGTGGTAAGATGGAAGATGTTACTCCAGAAGTTAAGAAGACTCTTGAACAGCTTACAGGTTTCAAGTATGAAGCTTGTTTCGGTAACAATGATATGGGTTACCATCAGGGTGTTAAGTTCTTCACTGGTAAGAACATCGTTTGCCTCATTATCTTCATTGCTTTCATCGTTGCAATGCTTACTAAGATGTATGGTGTTTGGTAGGATTAATCTTTCCTATACATAAATCTTGATTATTATTGGCCAACAGTCCATTAACTGTGCTGTTGGCTGATTTACTTTAGAATAAATCATTTTAAGACAATGTTGAAAAAATCTACTGATTAACAAATGACAATTCCAATATGAGGTTGGTTTTGTAAAAAAAATAAGCCGAATGCAAAGGTATAAAAAGTATACTTGATGCAGTCGGCTTATTTTTTGTTTAAAATAAATAACTGATGTAGAAATTCTACACCAGTTAAATTATATTATTCATTTTCTAAAAACAGTTCTTTGAAGTATGGTAATTCTTCTGCCCATTTACAGAACTGACGCCATTCATCAAGCTTGTGGCTCTTTCTAGCAAAGTACATAGCTCTTACATTTTCGTATGAGAAAGTACAAGTTCTAGTTTGATTATAGCTTGATGGTAAAAGCTGAATTATGCTGTACCATTGGTCTTTATCCTTTGTTTCTACAAAGTTTTGTCTAAGACTTTCTAATTCCTTAATAAAAATTTCTAAAGCTTTTTTAGCAGACGGGATAAGTTTATCGTGGCTAAAGTCATCAATTTCAAAAGGTTTAGAATGTATTTTGTGCATTGTACTTGTTGAGTTTGCAACAGTACCTACCTTGTATGTGTCATATTCTTTCCACCAGTACATAGGGGCGGTAATATCAACAGAAATAAAAATCTGTCTTATAAATTTTCTGTGGTCTGAACCAGCCTTGCAAAGTCTTTTTGCAAGACCTAAATCATTTTCACCAAAAACGAAAGTGCCATCTTCTTTAGTGTAGCTATCTATTTTTGCCCAACTGTTCATTGGATTTCTAGCACCTCTAATGGCATTTTCAAAGTTCATTGTAAATGTCTTTTCAAATTTTATCATTATAAAAATCTCCTATGCTTTTAATTGCGTCCATTTCTAATTAATTATACAGCATTTTGTTGTGGATTGCAATTAATAAAAAATACTGGTATTTATGCTAACTTTAATGTATAATAATTAGATAGGAAATTGCAGTTTTAGCTATGACTTGATAGCGTTTAACTATTGGTATATTATGGAGGATATATGAGATATATTAATACATTACACGATGGCGAAAATTTAATAGATTTTTATTTATGCAAGCAAAAACAGACTTTTAAGTCTAAAAATGGTAAAAATTATCTTTCACTTACACTTTTAGATAAAACAGGTACTATTAACGGTAAGGTTTGGGATATAAATAAAAATATTCAAAGTTTTGAAGAAGGAGATTTTATTAAAATTGATGCTAGTGTTCAAACTTTTAATAATGACCTCCAATTAAATATTAAGAAAATAAGGCGTGCTCAAGAGGGAGAATATTTTGAGGAGGACTATGTTCCATCAACTAAAAAAGATGTAAACGAAATGTTTAATCGTGTTACAGATTACATAAAGTCTGTTAATGACAAATATATCAAGGAATTATTAACTAATATTTTTGTTAAAAATACAGATATTGCAAATAGTTTTAAAAAGCATACAGCTGCAAAGACAATGCACCATAACTATTTAGGTGGACTTATCGAGCATACTCTTTCTGTTACAGATTTATGTGATTTTATGGCAGGTCACTATGAAAATGTAAATAGGGATATGCTTATAGCTTGTGCTTTACTTCACGATATTTCAAAAATTAAGGAATTATCAGAGTTCCCTAATGTGGAATATACAGATGATGGCGAGTTATTAGGCCATATTGTAATGGGCTGTGAATTTTTGGGCAAAGAGGCTGATAAGGTAGAGGGCTTCCCTCATCAGTTAAAATCTCTTATGCAACATTGCATTTTAGCACACCATGGAGAGTTTGAATATGGTTCTCCAAAGTTGCCAAAAACTATTGAGGCTTTTATACTTCATTGTGCTGATGATACAGATGCAAAGGTAAAAATGTTTGAAACAGCTATTGAAGAAAATCAAACAACAGGAAAATGGGTAGGCTACAATAGAATTTTAGCTAGAAATATTAGAAAGTCAGAGTATTAATATGGTACAAAAAAATCAAAAATTAGTAGTAGAAATAGTAGATTTATCTTCTGAAGGTGCAGGCGTTGCAAAAGTTGAGGGCTATCCAATTTTTGTAAAAGATACGCTTGTAGGAGAAAAAGTAGAAATTTTGGTTTTAAGGGCAAATAAGAATTATGGCTTTGGTAAAGCTATTAATATTATAGAGGCTTCTCCAGATAGAGTAGAACCAAAATGCCCTGTGGCAAGTAAATGTGGTGGTTGCTCTATTCAACATATGTCTTATGATTGTCAACTTAGATATAAGAAGAATAAAGTCTACCAAAATTTAAAGAGAATAGGTGGCTTTGATAATATTGAGGTGGAAGATACAATAGGTATGGATGAACCTTTTTATTATAGAAATAAGGCACAGTATCCAGTTGGCTATGACAAAGGTATTATTACTGGATTTTATGCTGCCAATAGCCATAGAATAATTGATTTTGATAATTGCTATATAGGTAGTAAAAGAAATAGAGAAATATTAAATATAGTAAAGAATTTTATAGTAGAAAATAATATTACAGCCTACGATGAAACTACAGGTAGAGGTATAGTTAGACATATTTTAATAAGAGAGGGCCATTTTACAGGAGAAATTATGGTCTGTCTTATTGTGAATGGTAGTAAATTTAAGTATAAAACACAGCTTGCAAATGCTTTAAAAGATGTTGAGGGTGTAAAGTCAGTTTCTGTAAATTATAATACTACAAAGTCTAATGTAATTTTGGGCGGTAAGGTAGAAACAGTTTATGGTAGTGATTTTATAACTGATTATATTGGTGATTTAAAATTTGAAATTTCTCCGTTGTCGTTTTTTCAGGTAAATCCAATACAGACACAAAAATTGTATGGAAAAGCGTTGGAATATGCAGATTTAAATGGCGAAGAAATAGTTGTGGATGCCTATTGTGGTATAGGAACAATCTCTCTTTTCCTTGCGCAAAAGGCAAAAATGGTCTACGGTGTAGAAATAGTCCCTCAGGCCATAGAAGATGCCAAAAAGAATGCAAAAAATAATAAAATAGACAATGCAGAATTTTATGTTGGAAAAAGCGAAGAAATAGTACCAGAACTCTATAAAACAAAGGGAGTAAAACCGGATGTAATGGTAGTAGACCCTCCAAGAAAGGGTTGCGAGGAAAGTCTCCTAAATCTTATGTTGCAAATGCAGCCAAAACGCATAGTCTATGTTTCATGCGATAGTGCAACTTTGGCAAGAGATTTAAAAATTCTCTGTGCCACAAATGAGTATGAGATAAAAAAGGTACAACCAGTTGATATGTTTCCGCATAGTGGGCACGTGGAGACTGTGGTAGGACTACACAGAAAAGATATGTAGAAATCCTTGAATTTACGCACTTTGTAGAGTTTTTCAGCTTCAACAGGATTGCTGAAAATCACAAGGAAAAAGAGCTTGTGAGGAAGGTGACTGTTGTTGTAGCGTTAGACCTCGGTTGTGGGAACACAAAGAATTCTGAATATGAAAGTAAATAGAGAACTATCAGATATGTTGATAGAACGTAGGGATACTTGAAAGAGTGTCCCTATTTTTTATATTAGGGCATTCCATTAGGAGTGCCTTTTTCAATTCAATTTAAAAGGAGGTTCACTATGAACAACACAGCGTTAGGAGCAGAAAACCAAAAGGAACAGACAATCAATTTTATCAGCGAAGCACATGAAAAATTCTACTATGAAAAATTAAAAGAGGTACGCTATCAGGATGTGTACCACAAGGCACTTTGCTATTGCCTTGGTATCAGTGATGATACGAGAAGAAATGTTGAAAGCATCTATGATTTTAAGACAGGATGTGTAAAAACTGAGTGCTTACATGAAAGCTGGCAGACCAGTGGCAGTATGAAGGTGGTGCGAATGGCATTTAACCTGTATTGCAACGGCACACCGAGTGTAGATGATTATACAAAAACAGAGGAACAGGTAAACGAGTGCAGGCAGTATACAGTGGAGGACTTGTTCTGCTGTGCCTATGCACCTTTCTTTTGGCAGGCGATACAGATCCGCTATCCGGAGTATGCGACTTATAACCGGGAACTGTATGCCTTATTTTGAGGAGCAGACTAATGTTAAAAGTCAGATTGATGGGAACGAAGAGTGACATTGTATGGTTTCAGAAAATCTTACAGCGTCATCCAAAAGTAGAAGTTCTGGAGATATCAGAGCTTTATAGCAATAAAGGGACAAACAAATACTACAGGGCTTATGCGGAAGTGCAGAAAAGCAATGTAAAGAGCAGCAGATAAAAGCAAAATAGTAGAGAATAGGAGAATTTATCATGTGTAAAGTAATAGCAATCGCAAATCAGAAGGGTGGAGTTGGAAAGACCACCACAACAAGCAATTTAGGAATCGGACTGGCAAAACAGGGAAAGAAAGTTTTACTGATAGATGCAGATGCACAGGGCAGTCTTACGGTAAGTCTTGGTATTCAGGAGCCGGACAGACTGGAAATTACACTTGCAACCATTATGGCATCCATTATCAATGATGAGAAAATAAAACCGGAGTACGGCATTTTAAGACATGAGGAAGGTGTGGATTTCATGCCGGGAAATATCGAGCTTTCCGGTTTGGAAACCTCACTTGTGAATGTTATGAGCAGGGAGACGGTGCTTCGTATCTACATAGAACAGCAGAAAGACCGCTATGATTACATTCTGATTGACTGTATGCCATCACTCGGCATGATTACGATAAATGCTTTTACCAGTGCGGACAGTATCTTAATTCCGGTACAGGCAGCGTATTTGCCGGTAAAAGGTTTGGAACAGCTTATTAAGACGATTGGAAAGGTAAAGCGACAGATCAATCCGAAGCTGGAGATTGAGGGAATTTTGCTTACAATGGTTGATAATCGTACCAATTATGCCAGAGACATCAGCAATCTGCTGATTGAAAATTATGGAAGCAGAGTGCGGATATTTGAAAACAGTATTCCAATGTCAGTAAGAGCTGCGGAAATTTCTGTGGAAGGTGTAAGCATTTATAAGCACGATCCGAATGGCAAGGTAGCAAGTGCCTACCAATCACTGACGGAGGAGGTGCTTGGCAATGAGTAAGACAGGAAGTGCCGCAAAGGTAAAGTTGAACAGCTTTGATGATTTATTTGGAACGGAGCAGCCGCAGACAGGAACAGAGCAGGTACAGGAAATCGCATTGTCAGAACTGCATGAGTTCAAAGGACACCCGTTTAAGGTACTGGATGATGAAAAGATGCAGGAAACGATGGAAAGCATCAGGGAGCATGGAGTATTGATGCCAGGCATTGCCAGACCAATGAAAGATGGCGGTTATGAGATTATTGCCGGACATCGCAGGAGACATGCCTGTGAGATTGTTGGACTTGCTACAATGCCGATGTTCATCCGTGATTATACGGATGACGAAGCTACGATTATCATGGTAGATTCCAATATTCAGCGGGAGGATATTCTTCCGAGTGAGAAAGCAAAGGCATACAGAATGAAATACGATGCAATGAAGCATCAGGGAAGTAAGGAAGGCGGACTTACGCTTGGAGAACTGGGAGAAGCGGCAGGAGAGAGTGCAAAGACGGTTCAGAGATATATATGGATTTCACGCCTGTCGGATTCGCTGCTCAATATGGTGGATGCAAAGAAAATCGGTATCATGCAGGCGGTTGACTTATCATTTTTATCAGAGGATGCACAGCAGTGGGTTTTGGTTGCAATACAGGAAACAAATGTTGTTATCACAACTCAGCAGAGTGCCATGCTCAAGGAAAGTGACAAAAAAGGGGAACTTACCTTTCCGATGGTTCGCATGATGTTGGAAAAAGAGAAAACCGTGGAGCGAAAGGTTGTCATAAAAACAGAGCGCATTAACAATTATTTTCCTGCGACATACAGCAGGGAGCAAATAGAGAATATTATTTATCAGTTATTGGAGAATTGGAAGAGCACGCAGTAGAAAGGAGGAGCCGGGAATGAGTGAAATATTACAACTGGATTATTATTATGGAATAGAAGCAGAACAGGTCTCATTCTATCGTGTTCCTCGCCTGCTGATCAAGGATGAAAGATTTAAGAAATTATCCAGTGATGCAAAACTTTTATACGGTCTGATGCTTGATCGTATGTCCTTATCTATAAAAAATGAGTGGTTTGATGAGGACAATCGGGCATATATCATATACACCATAGACAGTATTATGGAAGATTTGGGGTGTGGAAAGGAAAAGGCGGTTAAGGTTCTTGCAGAGCTGGATTCTGTTAAGGGAATTGGTCTGGTAGAGAAAGTGCGTAGAGGATTGGGCAAACCGGACATCATATATGTGAAGAACTTTGCTTCACTGGCAGAAAATGTAGATGAAAAAAGTCTGGAAACACTGATAAAATCACAGAAGTCGGAAAATCAGACTTCAAGAAGTCGGAAAATCGAACTTCAAGAAGTCGGAAAAACAGACCTCTGGAAGTCGGAGAATCGAACCTCAAGAAGTCGGAGAACCGAACCCTAATTATACTAACTATAATCAGACTGATTTAAGTTATACCGAAGAGAGTTATATCAATCCTATCATTCAATCTGATTCAGGGAAAAAGGATACGATGGATGTGATGGATGATGTCCAGACATACATAGAACTGATCAAAGAAAATATCAGTTACGATCACCATATGCAGTATTACGGTTATGGAAAGAGAGAGCTTTATGATGAACTGTTTCAGGTAATCTGTGAGGTGGTTTGTGTGAAGCGTTCAACAATCAGGGTAGCAGGAGAAGAATATCCGTATGAGCTTGTGAAATCAAGATTTTTGAAGCTGGAAAGTAGCCATTTGGAATATGTGATTGGCTGTATGCAGGATACAACCACTAAAATCACAAATATCAAGGCATATATGATTACGGCACTTTATAATGCACCCACTACGATAAATCATTTCTATCAGCAGGAAGTGCAGCATGATATGTACGGGGGAGGCTGGCATGAAAAGGGTATTGTTTAAAGTGATACTGCCATTGCTTGTAATTGCAGTGTGGATGAATATGTGCTATTGGATTTGTGTAGATGGAAATGGGGTAAACTGGTTTCAATTTTGGATTATGAGTGGGTTCCCATTTGGGATACGGAAGATGCTCATGCTGTTGATACCACGCAACTTTGGAATTGCCGGAAGTATAGGTGTGCTTGCACTGGATGCCATTATAGGCGGAGTCATAGGTGTGCTTGTCCTTGCCATAAAAATAGCTGCGATCATCAAAGAGGTAATCAGTATCATACTGGAATACGCAAAAGGATAGTTCCGTTGGTGAAATATAGGGCAGATATGAGATTGTAGATTTTGTATCTGCCCTCTGTATAACTTCTGGTCACAACGTCCAGAAGTGGAAAGGAAATAAAATGGAATCAATGCGTGATACGAAACGGATTATGGAGCGGGAGATTAAGAAAGGCAGTACACCGCTTCAATTTGAAAGGATTGAACTGGATGCAGGCTGCTATCAGGAGATCGCATCAAAAGAGAAATTGACAGAGGTATTGCAGTATCTCCATAGAGTGGGGGAATATAAGGCATTGGCGAGCAAGACCATAATCAATAATGTCTATACGTTCATGAGAGGAAAAACACCGGATTTTACAAGGGCAAGAAGTGTTTTAGACAGGGAGAAAATTTATCATCAGATGCTTCGGCAAGAGAAAAAGTTACAGCCGACTTATCAAGGGGATTGCTATGTCGAGACGGCAAAATGTTACTTTTCTTTGCCGGAGGATGAATGGGATAAACATAAAATGACGTATCAGAAGAATGAAGCGTTTGGATTTATCATGTCAAATAAATATATTTTGGGGTTATATAAGTATTGCAGGGAAGCTAGGTGGGATTTTGCTGTATGTTCAGCCAAAGCACCGGACAAAGGGAATGAGATGGCTAATCGGCTTATGGATATGGAGGATGTAGAGGTATTGGCACATTGCTTATTGCTGGATGATCTTAAATTAAGTCATAAACAAATCTCTGTAAATCTTTATACTGTCTTTATACTGAAATAATGGTGTAGATGGTAATTTCTGTGAATTGAGTTTAAATATAGAATGTCAAAAGAGTTTTTGGTATAATTGGTTCTGCTGATTAAATAAAATCTAAGAGGTGAAAATATGATTAACATAGATCTTGTGAAAAAATTAATTGACCAGATGCCTGAAATAAGAGCATTATTTAGAACAGAAAATTACACTATGTTTTCCTCATATGATCGTAGTACGGGACAACGAAAAACATCTGGTATTGAGGTTCAAACAATATATAAACAACCAGAATTCCTGAAATGGCAAGATCAATTATGCTTTGAACTAAATAAGATAGAGGGAGATAATTACATTGATGAAATAATGAAATTATTGACTCATTTTAGTGGTTGGGGTGATGAGGGTAGGTTTGAGAAACTGGAATCAAAACTGAATGTATTAAGAGATCACTTAGAAGAATATGGTGATAATGGTAGTGAAACGCAAATAGAAGATGATAGTAGAATTCCAGAAAAAGAGATTTGCGATAAGGTGCTCCGGTCAATGTCAAAGCTTCAACGAAATCATAACTACAATATAGAAAGTAGTGAAGACACAATGAATGATTATATTCGAGATCTTTTAGACGAAAGTTATATTGTGAAAGATCAGACAAGACAGGGAGAATCTGAGGCTGGTGAAGGTGCTGGAGAAGTTGATATACAAATATGCGCTGATGGATTACCCGTTGTTATGATAGAAGGTGTAAAGATTTCCTCATTAGAAAAGGATACTTTAGATACCCATATCAATAAAGTTCTTACGAAATATGATCCTAATGGATGCCCATATGCTTTTTTGCTTATTTATACAACTGTAAAAAATTTTGATTCTGGATATCAAAAGATTTTGGATTATTTTCAAGGATATGGTTATCCATATAATAGAGTTACAGATTTAGAAGATGTGCCTACTGGATATGCGGAATTAAAACACGCACAAATTATTTTGAATAGAAATAATCAAAAAACAAGGGTGCATATTTGGACAGCACATATTGTTTAACGGATAAAAATAGTAACATGATTATAAAATTAAATAACAGCGTTAAGGCAGATATGAGATCGAAAGATTTTGTATCTGCCTTTTTATTGCAACCACTTCTGGACAAAATGTCCAGAAGTGGAAAGGGAGAAAAATGAGTAGAAAAAATGTTAAGAAGTTATTGATTGTGATTGCAGTAGGGGCAGTTGTCGTAAAGGCAGTGAGGGATGTCATAAAGGAAAAAAAGCAGGAGGAAGAACTCAGGTCTGCTTTGGATGATTTTTATGAGGAAGAACTGAACTGGTGGGACAGGGAACATGAGAAAGGAGAGGAATTGTAGATATGGGAATGAAAATACAGCTCCACAGGCTGTTGGTTCCACCCTGACAGGAGAGGGACAGATCAGGAAGGAGGTACACTGTGCAGGAGGAAACAACACAAAAAACGATTGCCCTTGCAATCAAGACATCCAAACTGACCGCAAATGTTCTCCAGAAGGCGATGAAGATGTATCTGGAGCATCAAAAGCATAAAGAGCCTTCCCACGGGAAAATACCGGTGAAAAAGCTGGTCGGTCAGGGGGCGGGTGCGAAGTCCATAGAGGTCACGGATGATAACATTAAGGCTTTTGAGCGTGTAGCGAGAAAGTACAATGTAGATTTCGCTGTAAAGCGGGATAAGACCACGGAGCCGCCAAAATACCTTGTATTTTTTAAGGGTAAGGATGCCGATGTGATTGCACAGGCGTTCAAGGAATTTGTCAAAGTTAATGAGAAAAAACAGCAGCGTCCGTCATTACGGCAGAAACTGAAAGGACTTCAGAAGATGATCGCACAGAACAAGAACAGGGAGCGGAGCAGAGAGAAAAATAAGGACAGAGGACAGAGCTTATAAGCAAGGTCATTGATGGGATTGTAAAGGATTTGCAGTCAATCCCAAAAACTCTCAAAGAAAAGTGCAGAGGGGTAAATGGGAAACAGCTTGCCCTCAAATGTGCTCCCTATGTGATATTCGGATATGTCTTTAATAAGGTTTCATGGCTGTATGGACAGCAGGCAGGAGATAACACATTACAGAAGGTGTTGGACACGGTAAATGGGATGGGAGGTGCGTTTGTAAACCCGTTTCCCAGTGTTATGCCAAGGGATTTACTCGTTGGCGTGGGATGCAGGATAGGATTTCGTATGGTAGTATATTATAAAGCGAAAAATGCAAAGAAATTCCGGCAGGGAGTAGAATACGGTTCGGCAAGGTGGGGAACAGCCAAGGATATAGAACCGTATGTTGATTCTGTATTCGAGAACAACGTATTATTAACTGCAACGGAGCGGCTTATGATGTCGGGCAGACCAAAACAGCCGAAGTATGCAAGGAATAAAAACATTCTTGTGATCGGCGGATCAGGTTCCGGCAAGACACGCTTTTTTGTGAAGCCGAACCTTATGCAGATGCACAGTTCCTATGTGGTCACTGATCCGAAAGGCACTGTGCTGGTCGAATGCGGCAGGATGCTGTCTAAGAATGATTACCGGATTAAGGTGCTTAATACCATTAACTTTGCAAAATCAATGCATTACAACCCTTTCGCTTACATCCGGAGCGAAAAGGACAATCTGAAACTCGTAAACACAATCATTGTAAATACCAAAGGGGAAGGACAGCAAGCCTCTGAGGATTTCTGGGTGAAAGCCGAAAAGCTCTATTACACGGCACTGATCGCATATATCTGGTACGAAGCACCGGAGGAAGAACAGAATTTTTCCATGCTGATTGATCTGGTGGATGCCAGTGAAGCAAGGGAAGATGATGAGAATTTCAAAAATGCGGTAGACCTGTTGTTTGAGGAGCTGGAGAAGAAGAACCCGAACCATTTTGCGGTAAGGCAGTATAAGAAGTATAAACTTGCCGCAGGAAAGACAGCAAAATCTATTCTGATTAGCTGTGGTGCAAGGTTGGCACCATTTGACATCAAGGAGCTGCGTGACCTGACTACTTATGATGAACTGGAGCTTGATACATTGGGGGAGAAAAAGACAGCACTGTTTGTCATTATCTCCGATACCGATGCGACATTCAATTTTATTGTAAGTATCATGTATTCGCAGTTATTCAACCTGCTTTGTGACAAGGCAGATGATGTATATAACGGGAGACTGCCGATATACGTCCGGTGCTTACTGGACGAGTTTGCGAACATCGGGCAGATTCCACAGTTTGAGAAGCTGATTGCTACTATCCGTAGCCGGGAAATATCAGCTTCTATTATTTTGCAGTCAAAGTCACAGCTAAAGGCTCTGTATAAGGACAACGCATCGACCATTGAAGGAAACTGCGACACTACCCTGTTTCTGGGAGGAAAAGAGAAAGATACTCTGAAAGACTTGGCAGAAATCCTTGGAAAAGAAACAATTGACCTTTATAATACCTCGGATACGAGAGGTACGAGCCAGTCCTACGGTCTGAATTATCAAAAGACCGGAAAGGAACTGATGAGTCAGGACGAGATTGCGGTTATGGATGGCAGCAAGTGTATCATGCAGCTTAGAGGTGTGAGACCATTTTTCTCAGATAAATTTGATATAACGAAGCATAAGCAGTACCCGCTGTTATCCGATTATGACAAAAAGAATGAATTTGACATTGAAAAATACGTCAAGAACCGCAACAGACTCCGCTTTAAGAGGAATGATGTGGTGGATGAGGTATGCGATGTCGGAGAAATCACAGCTTAACTTCTGGACATTGTGACCAGAAGTTGTTTTACAACTGAATATGGAACTTATGATATGGGAGCTTTTCTAAAAATTATAATTCAGAGAAGCTCCCTTTTTATTTTTTGAAAAAGGAGACAAACAAATGGGCTTTTTTATAACATCAGTAACAGGACTTAAAACAGTAGTAACCGCAATCGGCGCAGGTGTCGGCGTATGGGGAGTTATCAATCTTCTGGAAGGATATGGTAACGATAATCCCGGTGCAAATGCTCATGTACGGTAAAGAAGCAAGCAACCGAAAACAATAGATAGACCGCCAGCACTACACTATTCCGAACCAAAGACCAAAAGATAAGCATTTTGAGAAAATCTAAACTTTTGGATTTTCCTACAATGCCGACTACGGCGGAATCCCTCCC